>OIWO01000048.1_pt1 | contig 142219 bp, 121 predicted proteins | sample 1587641 | NCBI WGS metagenome assembly OIWO01 (sample SAMEA3888924, study PRJEB22519) | human gut metagenome | biome: human gut; feature: human-associated habitat; material: faeces | place: Denmark | collected 2010
GCGTGACAGGCATGTATTCTAACCAGCTGAACTACCGCACCAGTTTCGTTTTGCGACGGCAAAGATAGATCTTTTTTTATTTCTACGCAACATCTTTCCTAAGAAAATTACAAAAAAAATTCACCTCTACCTTATCTACCCTAAACACAGGCTTTTACTATTTTCATTCTCTCAAAACCGATCCCCATGAATAACTAACAGAACTTTCAAAGCCAACCAAAGACTCGATTATACCTCAATCGTAAAAGCTATATAATGATTTTCAAACTTTTATATAAAAAGAAAAGAGATTCAACTATTTGAAAAGTAAGTTGAATCTCTTTTCCTGAGCCACGACCGGGACTCGAACCCGGGACCTTTTCGTTACGAATGAAATGCTCTACCAACTGAGCTATTGTGGCAATTGCGGAGCAAAGGTAATATATTTAAAGAAACGCCGCAACTCTTTTTCTCTATTTTTTTCTTACCAAACAAAAAAAAGAAATTCGTTCTCCTGTTTTCCCTGAAAATCACTAACGAGATTTCTATGTATGAAAATACTAAAACGAGAGGGAGAGATAAATTTTATCTCTCCCTCCTGTATTCAAATATAAAGAGAATTATTTCATATCCTGTTTACTATACGTTAATCGCAACTTAATGTTATCTACATCGACTAATGCCAATGATGGAGCAGAAATATAGGGAACAACATCGGTAACTACCTCCTTCTCATTGTAAGAATAATAGTAATAACTTCCACCGGAAGATACCGTTTCGCTATACACCGACACCGGTACAAGAACGATTTCCTCATCGGCATCTGTGATTTCAGTACCCGTCCGTTTCTTTTCTATAATATTATTGATAAAGGTCCTCAATCCCGTAAAATTATAAACATGGGCATCACTATCATACTTAGCATAAAATGTATTCACATTGTCAGGTAGTTTTTTCTTTTCGAAAAACTCTTGCAACTCAGATTTACGAATAAACAGCAAAAATTGCGGAGGATCAAGATTATAATTACTAGAAACCGTCTTTACGGGAATACGTAAAGTCAACGAGTTCACAAGTCCTTGTACAGTCGAAGCACTACCACTTCCCCCTACTGCATCTTCAAAAGTCTCAATAATTTTACGCGTTGGGAAGTGAATCAAAACATTTAACCCTGCCGGGGCTTGTAAATAGACCTTCCCCGAAGATATTTCGTTTTTTATCTCCGCATCTATTTCCAATTTTATATGGTTTCCCGTTGTTATTTCGGGAGTTACCGCCATTAGAGTTTGAGTCGAGTTATATGTAGAATCCTTATCATTAATCACGGTTGTTTTGGTGTAATGTAAATTCATTACCGTATTTTGGACATTCACAACACACCCGCTTCCATAAGATGTCTTCACATAAAAACCCGGAAAATATTGTGTAAACCTACTGGGAGACGAAAATACAGTTGGATCTTCTTTATATTTCTGGTAAAAACGGTCAGCCATTTCATCGGGTAATTTCACCCGAATCATCTTATAGCCGAGTTCTATAAGAGAATCCGGTAATCCTAAAAACGAAGCATTATAACTTGTCAAAGCAACCGGTGCAGCTTGTGCATTATAATATTCCGCCGGATCGATACCACTATATACAGGCGACTCCAACCGTTTATCCAACGGATATACACTCAACTGCATAGGGGCCAAAGAATCTCCTGTAAAGGATTCTGTATTGTAACTTAAATATAAAATCAAAGAATCGAGTTTATTCACACCAACCGTATCAAAGTTTGCAGCCGGCATAAACTGGGTAAGAAAATCGGTTTCTAACCTACCATATCCCGGAATAGAAATACGCCCGATTAATTGTGTTATAGTTCTTCCAACGACACTATCATTCGGAACAGACTCAACCGTTATCAACTCTTGAAAAGAAGAGTCCACCACAATTTCAATATTCGTATCGACTATCGAAGAACCGATTGCGCTATTTTCGTCTCCACAAGAAGATAAACCTAAAACTATCGCAAAAGCTATCGGTAAAAATCTAAATATTTTCATTTTCTATTTAGTAACTGACGTTATTCGTTACCTACAATTTTATTATAAAAATCATTATAGGCATCTATATAATTTTCAGGGTCTTGATACCCCAAGAAAGGAATGCCCGTTTTTTGTACATAATCCGTAATTTCCGAATTTATATTTCTACTGGCTTGAATCACACCGTCGGAATACTGTATAGCCAATTTATTAAGAACAACAGGATCGATAGACTCTCCTACCGCAAAAGGTATATCGGTGTCTTGTATCCCCTCCAACTTCAATTTTGCTGCAAAATTGGGGTCGAATGGAGTCTTGAAACCATTATCGTATAACGAATATATCACCTTTGCATCCCGAAAAGAAGGATCTTCGGCGTAACTTTTCTTAATATACAAAGGAGTCAACGCCGTTATCCAACCGTGACAGTGAATAATATCAGGAGTCCAACGCAACTTTTTCACGGTCTCCATAACCCCTCTGACAAAGAAAATACTTCGCTCGTCATTATCGGGACGCATATCCTCGTCGACTACACCGTCGGCATTACGTTGAAAATAATCATCGTTGTCTATAAAATAGACCTGCATACGAGCCGATTGTATCGAAGCGACTTTAATAATAAGAGGATGATCTGTATCATCGATTATTAAATTCATTCCCGACAACCGAATCACCTCGTGCAATTGATTACGACGCTCGTTAATAGAACCGTACTTAGGCATAAAGGTACGTATCTCATGCCCTCTATCCTGAATACCTTGCGGTAAATTTCGACAAATATTAGCGATTTCCGATTCTGGCAGATAAGGGGTAATCTCCTGTGCAATAAATAGGACTTTGGCTTCTTTCATTCTGCTCCTCTTAAACTCAATTTATTTTGCAAAAATAGCATACCCGTGGCTTGAAACGAATTTAACCGGTCATGCCAAGATACAGCCCACTTTTGCATCTTTCTGCAAAGATAATAAAAAAAATAGCGTAACCCTCCAAATATTAGAAGTATTAACACCAAAAAATCGTCAGACACCCTATATTTCCCTCTCAAAAAAAAACATTTAAGGTTACTCTCCATAAAAAAATACAGCTTTATCTTCGTCGTTTGGGTTTTATTTGTTTCTTTTGCACAATTTTTTCAACCAATGTTCAATTATGAAAGTATTCACAACAATAGCCGAATTATGTAAACAACTCGATTCGGACAGAAATGCCGGGAAAAAGATAGGTCTCGTCCCAACAATGGGCGCTTTACACAACGGACATCTGCAACTGGTAAAGACCAGCGTGGCCAATAATGACGTGACAGTAGTCAGCATATTCGTCAACCCCACCCAATTCAACGACAAAAATGATTTGCTACTTTACCCCCGCACGCTCGACAAGGACTGTCAATTACTCGAATCGGTAAATTGTGATTATGCTTTCGCTCCTTCGGTAGAAGAAATCTATCCGACCGAAGATACCCGGATATTTCACTTGGGAAAAGTAGCGGAAGTCATGGAAGGTAAATACCGACCAGGACATTTCAACGGAGTGGCTCAAATCGTCAGTAAACTCTTCGATATAGTCAATCCCGATAATGCCTACTTCGGAGAAAAAGATTTTCAGCAAATTGCCGTTATCCGAGCTATGGCCGCTCAAATGGGCTATACATTCAACATCATAGCTGTCCCCATCGTACGCGAATCAGACGGATTAGCCCTAAGCAGCCGTAATACTCGATTGACAGAGTCTCAAAGAAGAAATGCACCCAAAATAGCAAAGACATTATTTAAAAGTCGTACCTTTGCAGCCAACCATTCGGTGAAAGAGACTATCGATGAAGTAATCTCTACCATCGATGCAATACCGGAAATGAGAGTAGAATACTACGAAATAGTCGATGGAAACACGTTACAGCCTATCGCAGACTGGAACGACAGCGATTATATAGTAGGTTGTATTACCGTATATAACGGAGAGGTGAGATTAATCGACAACATCGCATATCGACGCCCCGAACAATAACTTATGAAACCATGTTTATAGAGGTCGTAAAATCAAAAATTCACAGAGTCACCGTCACCCAAGCAAATCTGAATTATATCGGAAGTATCACGATCGACGAAGATTTAATGGATGCGGCGAACATTATTGCCAATGAAAAAGTCTCCATCGTAAACAACAACAATGGAGAACGATTCGAGACTTATGTCATAAAAGGAGAACGAGGTTCAGGAGTAATATGTCTTAACGGAGCCGCTGCCCGAAAAGTACAACCGGGAGACATCGTCATCATTATGGCCTATGCTCTAATGACTCCCGAAGAGGCAAAAAGTTTTACGCCGGCTGTTATCTTTCCAGATACAGCGACCAATAAACTCATATAATAAAGAATATCGCTTGCGAATGCCTACCCGATTCGTCAGGTGGGCTTTTTTAATATATAATCATCTTCACCTCCTGCATGTATAGTCGTAAAGAAATTTGGAGAATCTCTCTCCCCATATTAGTAAGCCTTTTTGTACAAAATCTCATCAACATCACCGATACGGCTTTTATGGGGCGTGTCGGACAAGTAGAATTAGGAGCCTCCGCCTTAGCCGGAGTATTGTATCTTGCTTTCTACATGGTCACTTTCGGATTTAGCACCGGAGCACAAATTCTCATGGCTCGTAGAAACGGTGAAGCCAAATATGGGACTTTGGGTCCTATCATGGGGCAAGGTATTCTCTTTTTGGAGATATTTTCAATAATTCTCATCTTCGCGTCTCTTATAGGGACCCCACAGATGTTGAAAGGCCTCATCTCCTCCACTGCCGTATGTCAAGCCGGAGAAGATTACATGCAATATCGGATATTCGGGCTCCTGTTCACTTCTATCGGTGTGATGTTCCGGGCCTTTTTCGTAGCTGTCACCCGCACCAAAGTACTGATGATAAATGCAGTCATCATGACTGTCGCCAATGTCGTATTCAACTACATTTTTGTATTCGGGCACTTCGGTGCACCCGAAATGGGTATTGCCGGAGCTGCACTTGGATCCGTTTTGGCAGAAGCGACAGCCGCATTGCACTTTTTCCTCTACACGTTCTTTTATATAGATCGGGGAAAATACCAACTGTTCCGATTTCGTTCCGGAGGATTCGGCCTCATTCGCGAAATACTGAATGTATCGGTATGGAGCATGATTCTCTACTTTCTCACCATAGGCACATGGTTTCTCTTTTTCGTAGCCGTCGAACACTTGGGAGAACTTCCACTGGCCATTTCCAACATTATCCGCAGTACCTCTACCCTGCTGTTCATGCCGGTCAATGCTTTTGGAGCGACAGCCTGTACCCTCGTGAGCAATGCTATGGGAGCCCGCCGTGCCGACGATGTAATTCCAATCATGCGGCGTATCGTCAAAATGTGTTACGCCATAGTATTACCCCTCATTGCCTTGCTATGCTTAGCTCCTCATTGGATACTCCTCATCTATACCAACGATAGCTCGCTTATCGCCGAATGTACACATTCGGTCTATGTCATGTCGTCGTTCTACCTTATAGCCCTACCGGGAAATATACTCTTTCAATCTGTATCGGGAACCGGCGACACTCGTACGGCTTTTCTCATCGAAATGACCACGATCGTTTTCTATACGCTGGCTATTTATTGGATTATCGTTACCCTTCAAGTAGACATAGCCTTTTGTTGGACAGTAGAGTACGTCTATTGGGGATTCAAACTATTCCTATCGTTCCTCTTTTTCAAAAAAACGAACTGGAAAGTGAAGAAGATATAACGGTTCGGAATCACATATTTTCATATAATTACACATATTCTATTCTCAAACAGAGTATGATAATATTTATATAATAGATTATCTATAACGATACTCTATATGTACCCTCTCTTGACCGTCTTTTTCATAAGTATAAACAGAAGTTATAATAACATCACCTTGACGGTACAATTCATAAATTTCTGGGAAATTAGCTTTCATCAAACGAATTTGCTCCCTGTAATCACTAATATATGTTCTATTTAATACGCAAGAAGAAAAACCTATTACAATTAGTAATAAAAAAATAAGTTTTTTCATATAAAAATTTTCTTTCGTCCCCCAGTCTCCACAAGGACCGTTTTTATACACGAAGCGTGAGACTGCAAATGCCACGTTCTAACTTGAAGGTCCTAGGAAAACCCGTAACACGAATGTGATAATAGCAGCTCACGCCATAGCGTGAGAGCCACTATGCCATCTCTTGTGTTACGACTCGCGAATTTCCTAGGTTCTCAAGTTACAAGATAAGCATAACGCTTCTTTTTTTCTAACATGTCTTGGAGAAAGTCTTCCCTCTCCGTCTACAAAAATAGTAAAAATTTTATCAACTCCGTTGTTTTTACTACAAATCTTCTATCGCAGCTTCTCTAATTATCGCACTGTTTATTTTATCTTGATATTTCAATACGACAAACCCCTGCCTCCATTCTTCATAATCTATACTAAGTGTAATATCTCCCTCGGCAATCGAAAAATTGGTCTTATACATACATTCACCCATATGAACGGCACGCATACGATCTTCATCTGTTCTAATATAGGAATTTTGAAATCGTTCAACACACGATGAAAAGTTTCCATATTTTTCCATAAGCATACTTTTCAAGTTTTTATAATTGTCAAACAATTCCTCCCATCGTTCCTGTTTGGGAAACTCGACAATAATGCGAGATACCAAATCGCTATTATCAAGTGTTTCCACATAAACCGTACACTGTTTAATTCCTGCAAAGTCACTCACCAGCCGTTCCTTTGAATCATACGACGAACGATGTTCAAACCCTTTACGCTCCATTCGAGAAATAAATTCTTTCAATGTCCCGTCTATGGGTACACCTTTAAATTTCAAGTGAACAGACTTTTTCATCTCCAAGTCATCTTGTACATCTTCTACCGCTTCCGATTGATCTTTTTTTCCAGAACATTCCTCTATATAATACAATCCCACTAAAAGTAAAGTGACAATTCCTAAAACTTGAAAAAACTTTTTCATATACTCGTCATTAAAATCAATATTCTATTCACAAAAAAACGGTCATTTCTTGTTCACCAAAGATTTACGTTCTTCTCATTTTTTATCCAAACACAATAATAGTAAATATTTTTTAAATACCTATATTTTAAATTCAAATTTCTACTCACATACCGACTTTCTTATATACCGCCGTATGTTCAAAGATGTTATTCTTATATTTTTATTCGCATATTCCGACGATTTTGAGTAATTTCGCAACGATTTATCCATCTGTGTAAAAATATTGTTATAAAACTATGTTTGAAAACCTTAGTGAAAGACTCGAACGGTCTTTTAAAATACTGAAAGGTGAAGGTAAAATCACCGAAATCAACGTCGCCGAAACACTGAAAGACGTGCGACGCGCACTGCTCGATGCCGATGTCAACTACAAAGTAGCCAAACAATTTACCGACACGGTAAAAACCAAAGCATTGGGGCAAGACGTACTCACCGCCGTGAAGCCGGGACAATTGATGGTGAAGATCGTACACGACGAACTGGCGACCTTGATGGGTGGAGAAACCGCCGAAGTAAACCTGTCGCAAAATCCGTCGATTATCCTCATGTCGGGATTGCAGGGTTCGGGTAAAACCACGTTCTCCGGTAAGTTAGCAAAAATGTTAAAATCGAAAAAAGGGAAACGCCCCTTGCTGGTCGCTTGCGACGTATATCGCCCTGCCGCTATCGAGCAATTAAAGGTCTTAGGTGAACAAATCGATGTACCGGTTTATACCGAGGAAGACAGCAAAGACCCTGTGAGCATTTCCGCCAATGCCGTAAAATATGCCAAAGAAAATCATTTCGATTTGGTTATCGTCGACACGGCAGGACGTTTGGCTATCGACGAGCAAATGATGAACGAAATCGAGGCTATCAAGAAAAAAATCAACCCGACCGAGACCTTGTTCGTCGTTGACTCCATGACCGGACAAGACGCGGTCAACACAGCCAAAGAATTTAACGATCGTCTCGATTTCGACGGAGTAGTTCTCACCAAATTGGACGGCGACACCCGTGGCGGTGCGGCACTCTCTATCCGCACCGTAGTCGACAAGCCCATCAAATTTGTAGGAACCGGCGAAAAACTCGAAGCCATAGATTACTTCCACCCGGCTCGTATGGCCGACCGTATCTTGGGTATGGGCGATATCGTCTCTTTGGTAGAACGAGCCCAAGAACAATACGACGAGGAAGAAGCCAAACGATTACAAAAGAAAATTGCCAAAAACCAATTCGACTTTAACGACTTCCTCAGCCAGATACACCAAATCAAAAAAATGGGTAATCTCAAAGATTTGGCTTCTATGATTCCCGGTGTGGGAAAAGCGATCAAGGACATGGACATCGATGACAATGCTTTCAAAAGTATCGAAGCGATTATTTACTCGATGACCCCCAAAGAACGCAGCAACCCCGAACTGCTCAACGGTAGCCGCCGACAACGTATCGCCGCAGGTAGCGGAACTTCGATACAAGAGGTGAACCGACTTATCAAGCAGTTCGACCAAACCCGCAAAATGATGCGAATGGTTACCCAAAACAAAGGAGCCATGATGAAAGGATTCAAAAGAAGATAATTTTAATCACTCAACATGAAACTACCGGATACACTCCCGATTCTAATCGATTGCCGATAGGCAAAAAAGGGAGTGTGTCCGGTAGTTTTTTTACAAAACCTCAATATTATGCAACTAATCGATGGAAAAGCGGTGGCCGACCGTATAAAACAAGAAATCGCCCAAGAGGTAGAATATATTTGCAGTGCCGGAGGCAAACGGCCTCATTTAGCAGCTGTTCTGGTGGGACACGACGGTGGGAGTGAAACATACGTGGCGCACAAAGTAAAAGCCTGCGAACAATGCGGGTTCAAATCGACTCTCGTTCGCTATGAAAGCGATGTTACCGAAGAAGAGCTCTTGAACAAAGTAAACGAACTGAACAACGACCCCGATATCGACGGATTTATCGTCCAACTACCCTTGCCCAAACACATCTCGGAACAAAAGGTGATCGAAGCTATCGACTACCGGAAAGATGTCGACGGATTTCACCCGGTCAATGTAGGGCGCATGTCCATCGGGTTGCCCTGTTTCGTATCGGCTACACCCGCCGGAATCATGGAGTTGCTTGCCCGCTACGAAATAGAGACCAAAGGAAAACATTGTGTGGTACTGGGACGAAGCAACATTGTTGGCAAACCGGTAGCTACACTCATGATGCAAAAGGCTTATCCGGGCAATGCCACGGTAACCGTATGTCATAGTGCAACCCCCAACATCAAAGAGATATGCCGTACGGCCGACATTATTATCGCCGCACTCGGTTCTCCCGAATTCGTCACTGCCGATATGGTAAAAGAGGGTGTCGTAATCATTGATGTGGGTACGACCCGAGTTCCCGATGCTACAAAAAAATCGGGATTCAAGCTCACCGGAGACGTAAAATTCGACGAAGTAGCTCCCAAGTGCTCTTTTATCACCCCCGTTCCCGGCGGAGTAGGCCCTATGACTATCGTGTCGCTCATGCGTAACACCCTGTTGGCTGGGAAAAAAGCAATCTATCCCTAAACTCGTATGATAGGGCTCATATCCTTTTTAGCACCGCTCATTTTAGGACAAGCTCCGGCAGTACCCGCTACCGAGGTTTCTCTTCTTTTCGCTGGCGATGCTATGCAACATAAAGCCCAAATACAATCTGCAAAACAAGGCGAGGCATACGATTATTCACCTTGTTTTGCAGACATTACTCACGAAATAGCTGCGGCGGATTATGCAGTCGTCAATTTAGAATCGCCCATCGGCGGACAACCTTACACCGGTTATCCCTGTTTTTCTGCGCCGGACGAATTTCCAATCGCATTACAAAACGCAGGATTCGACCTTTTCCTTACCGCCAACAATCACTGTCTCGACCGTTATACCCGAGGGGCTATACGCACATTGCATATACTCGACTCTATCGGAGCAGACCATATAGGGACCTACGATTCAAAAGACTCATTCGAAAGATTCTATCCGTTCATAACCTCTATAAAAGGAATACGAATCGCCTTTCTGAATTACACGTACGGAACGAATGGATTTACGCCACACTCTCCATTAATTGTCAATTACATAGACGAAGAAAAAATAAAAAAAGACATTTTTCGTGCTAAAACGTTGAGTGCCGACCTTATCGTTGCCTGCCTACATTGGGGCGATGAATACCAACTGTTGCCGAACAAACGACAAGAAGATTTGGCAGACTTTTTGGCGAAAGAAGGAGTACAACTGATTATAGGAGCCCACCCACACGTGATACAACCTATGGAATTACGATACGACGAACAAGGGAACCCTTGTGCCCTCATCGTCTATTCACTGGGGAATTTCATCTCCAATATGAAAACCCGCGATACGGTAGGCGGAGCAATGGTAAAGGTTGTTATCCGACGGGATATCACGGGAAAAATACTGTTACAATCGGCACAACACACACTCGTTTATACCCGACGACCAACTATACAAAAAGAAAACTTCCGGGTAGTACCTGCGATACAAGAATTGAAAGAGCATCCCCATCGGCCTCATCTGAAAGGATTCGTGGAAAAAGCCCATGAGATATTTTCAAAATACAACAAAGGAGTGACGGAGTACCACATAGAGCCCGTGAACCCAACCTTCAAATAAATAAGAACGTGAAATTTACATCAGACCTATTTTAATTTCAGGTTCTTTATATATCCATTTACATAATTTCCTATAACCTCATGGCGAGTATCGTAAATATACCCGTTTGCATAGTATCCGATGATATTCTTTTCCAAATCGAGGACATGCCCATTCGAATAGTACCCGACAACTACATTATTCTTATCCATGATATAGCCATTGCGATAAGTCTGCAAATGAACAGCTGCACAGGAATATAAAACACCAATAACAGCTAGTAACATAAAAGGCTTCAATATTCTCATAACTTTATAGATATAAATCTGTATAGATACCATTCGACAGCCGATTGAAGATCACGCATAAACAAACATCGAGTAGTCTTTCACGAAACAGAATTCTCGTTGATATATGCGATAATCTCGTCCTTATCATCTGGGGAGAACCACTTCATATCGAGATCTTTTTTATACCATGTGACTTGTTTCTTGGAATAGACCCGGGTATTTCTCTTGATTTTCTCGACAGCCTCTTCTAAGGTCATCTTCCCATCGAAATAAGCGAACAACTCTTTATAGCCCACTGTATTTAAAGAATTAAGATGACGATAAGGATATACCCTTCGAGCTTCATCGACCAAGCCATCGGCAATCATCTGCTCCACTCTCTGACTTATCCGCTCGAATAGCTCTTCCCGTGGACGAATCAATCCTATTTTTATAATTCGGAAAGGGCGGGATTTCACCCGACGAGTACGCAGATCACTGTATCGGCCACCGGTCTGTCGGCAAATCTCTATCGCATGAATCACCCGCTTGTGATTATTCAAATCAACCTCTGCATAATATACTGGATCGAGCACTTTAAGCTCTTCGCAAAGGGCGGCTAAACCCACTTTCTCGTAATGCGCCGCAACTTCACGACGTATCTTGTCGGTAATGGTAGGTATCTCGTCGATACCTTTACAAACCGCATCGATATACAACATAGAGCCTCCTGTCAATAGGACATAGTCATTTGCCTTGAAAAGTTTATCGAGCAGCTTCAAGACGTCTTCTTCATAACACGAAGCACTATAATAGTCAGACAACGCCAACTGCCCTACGAAATAATGTTCGACCCTCGACAGTTGCTCGATTGTAGGAGCCGCCGTTCCAATAGGTATATCGCCATAGAACTGCCGACTATCGGCCGACACAATAGGACAAGCATACCGCTCTGCCAATTGAAGGCTAAGCTCGGTCTTTCCCACCCCGGTAGGCCCTGTAAGAACAATGAGTGTGCCTGACATGAACTTTTCGCTATGAAATAAAAGGAACAGATATGAAAAATAATTTCCATATCTGTCCAAACCCGACAAAGATTATTATTTCTCGACTACCATTCTGGCAATTTGCACAATCACCTCGGTAGCTTTTTCCATAGACTGTATGGGCACGAATTCATAACGCCCGTGGAAGTTCAACCCACCGGCGAAAATATTGGGACAAGGCAATCCTTTGAACGACAATTGCGCTCCATCGGTTCCGCCACGTACAGGCTTCACCATCGGCACAACATCTACGGTCCTCATAGCCTCGGATACCAAATCGACGATATGCATCACAGGTTCGACCTTCTCACGCATATTATAGTATTGGTCGTTTATTTCGATACTGGCACAACCCGGAAACTCGTTATTTATTTTACGAGTTAAATGTTCGAGTTCCTTCTTACGGCGTTCGAAACGATCTCGATCATGGTCACGAATAATATAAGTCAATACCGTCTTCTCCACACTGCCCTCGAACGAAATCAAATGATAAAAACCTTCATAACCTTCGGTATGTTCGGGAGTTTCCCAACGCGGCAACATAATAGCATATTGATTGGCTATGCGAATCGAATTTATCATTTTATGTTTGGCATATCCCGGGTGAACGTTACGGCCTTTGAAAGTCACTCGAGCCACAGCCGCATTAAAGTTTTCATACTCCAATTCGCCTATTTCACCACCATCCATCGTATAGGCCCAATCTGCTCCAAAGGCTTTAACATCAAACTTGTGCGCTCCTTTGCCTATCTCCTCGTCAGGATTGAATGCAATGCGTATCTTGCCATGTTTAATCTCCGGGTGTTTCAAAAGATACTCCATCGCTGTCACAATTTCGGCAATACCTGCTTTATCGTCTGCCCCCAACAAAGTCTTCCCATTCGTAACAATAAGGTCTTGACCTATATAATGATGTAGTTCGGGAAACTCCGAAGGTTTCAATACGATATCTTCCTCTGCACACAATACAATATCCTTACCATCGTAATTTTTAACAATCCGCGGACTCACATGCCGTCCCGACATATCGGGACTAGTATCCAAATGGGCTATAAATCCTACCACCGGGACATCTTTATCGATATTTGAAGGCAATGAGGCCATAAGATACCCGTTATCATCGAGCGTCACCTCGGTAAGGCCTATACGCTCCAACTCCTCGGCTAGTTTTTGGGCAAACAGCATCTGTCCCGGTGTACTGGGAGTCAAGTTTGTAAGCTCGTCCGACTGAGTATCGAAGCTCACATAATGAAGGAAACGATCTACTAAATTCATCGTATATATTTTTATTGGTTTTTCTTGATCTAAACCTAAGTCGATGGATTATCCAACCGACGAACAAAGGTAAAAAAATTTTTTCTTACATTTGCACGACCACATTCAAAAGTGGAGGATATGGCTAAAAAGAGAAAAAAGAAAAAATCGAACAGTAAAAAAATAAATAATTGGGGGGCTTTATTTCTGCTGTTACTCGTTACATACAGTATATGGTGGCTAATAAAACAAGCTCAACAACCCCAAAATCCTCAACAATTGTTTACAAACTCTCTTTGTCATGTAAAAGATGCTGAAATGGCCCATACTCCCGAAGGTACACCGGAACAAATATTATACCGTACGGGCTACACGGTCTCGTATAACTCCCATTGGAAACAACCCAATTGGGTAAGTTACGAATTACTACGAGACGAACTGCAAGGTAGTGCTACACGCAACAACCGATTTACCCCCGACTACGATGTAGTGGGCACAATGATAGACACCCGTGATTACACGCATATCGGATACGACCGAGGACATATGGCTCCGGCTGCCGATATGAAATGGAACGAAACAGCAATGGAAGAATCATTCCTGCTCTCAAATATCTGTCCGCAAATTCCCGAATTAAACCGAGGCCGCTGGAAAGAACTGGAAGAACAAATACGTGAATGGGTACAACGAGACAGTGCACTACTCATTACTTGCGGACCCATCGTTTCTACTCCGAGAAAGACAATCGGACGACACGAGATAGTCGTCCCTGCCCGCTTTTTCAAAGTAGTCGCTGTTCCGTATACCGGCACGCCCAGAGGAATCGCATTTATATTCGACAATGAAGCGGAACAACCGTCTCTAAAAGAGTTGGCAATCACCATCGACAGTGTGGAACGAGTGACCGGAATAGATTTTTTCCACAACTTACCCGACAGTATTGAACATAAAATAGAAAGCGACCTATCCCTTGAAATATGGAACTTAAACTAAACAAGCCAATACCCGAAGATACGATTTGCGCCATCTCTACCGCTCCCGGTATGGGAGGTATTGCCGTAATTCGCATAAGCGGAACAAACGCTATCATTATAACCGATCGTATATTTCACACCGCAAACAAGAAAAAACTATCCGAAGCAAAGCCCAATACAGCACACTACGGAACAATCGCCGATGAGAACGAAACTCCCATTGACGATGTAGTCGTTACGCTTTTCATCGCCCCCCATTCATTTACAGGAGAAGATACAGTCGAGATATCCTGCCACGGGTCGATTTACATTCAACAACAAATCATCAGCCTTCTATTGCGAGCAGGCTGCCGCCTGGCCCAACCGGGAGAATTTACCCGTAGGGCTTTTACCAATGGGAAACTTGACCTCTCACAAGCCGAAGCCGTGGCCGACCTTATCGCTTCCACCTCGGCGGCCTCGCATCGTTTAGCTATGCAACAAATGCGTGGAGGATTCAGCCGAGAACTTATCCAACTACGGGAAAAACTACTCACATTCGCCTCGCTCGTTGAACTCGAACTTGATTTCAGCGAAGAAGAAGTAGAATTTGCCGATCGGGAGAAACTAACCGACCTCGCCAGTGAAATAGAACGAGTCATTAAGCGCCTTTCCGATTCGTTCACACTCGGCAATGCCATCAAAAACGGTGTACCTACTGCCATTATAGGAGAAACCAACGCCGGGAAATCGACACTGCTCAACCGCCTTGTCAAAGAAGATAAAGCCATCGTCTCGGACATACACGGTACAACCCGCGATGTCATCGAAGATACCGTCGTATTACAAGGAATTACTTTCCGCTTTATCGACACTGCCGGTATACGGGAAACGCACGATGCCATCGAGAATATGGGGATCGAACGCACCTTCCAAAAACTAGATCAAGCCCACATCGTCATCTGGCTTATTGATGCCACTGGATCGACACAAGACATTGAAAAAATCGCTGGAAGAGTCCTCCCCCACTGCACAGATAAACGCCTCATCGTTGCCTTTAACAAAATAGATAAGATCGGATCCGCAACCCAACAACAGCTCACAGACCTATACAAACGCCTCACTCGTGAAAAGCCCAACACTTCGTTCATCTTTCTTTCAGCTTCACATGTCCAAAATATCGACGTACTCGAAAAACAGCTTACAGATACCATACAGTCAACACAAACTGGCGAAAATGACATTATCGTCACCAACGCACGTCATTACGAAGCCCTGCTAAATGCCCACGACGCAATCCTACGTACCCTCAACGGTCTACAATCCGGCCTCTCCGGAGACTTCCTCGCCCAAGACATTAGAGAATGCATGCACTACCTCGGAGAAATCACCGGTCAAATCTCTACTGACGAAATACTTGGGACCATATTTTCCAAGTTTTGCATCGGCAAATGACGGCTTGTAAACAACCGTAACCAACCATAACCATTTAGAATAAAGTCGCTGTATATCAGCGACTTTTGTTTTTGCGTGCTTTCCAGTTGCCGTTTGGAGATCACGGATTTTCTCCCTATTTTCCTACCATATTTCTACCGCGGAGCAAATTCCACGCAAGCCGAAATATCACACTGACGCAGTAGTTGACGTGTGTTGACAGTGGTTTACATGTATGGACAGTTGGGGAAATTAGGATTTATGAAAAACGACGGAAAATAGAGGGAAAATATGGAGGTAAAAAGGATTTGTCAATGGTGCGGGAAACCCTTCATCGCCAAGAAAACGACGACCTGTTATTGCAGCCCACAATGCTCGAAACGGGGCTACAAACACCGCATGATGGAGCGGAAGATGGAGCTGCGCCACATGCAGGAGATGCTGGAACTGCGCTCGTCGCTGGAGAAGCAGGAATACTTCACCTTTTCGCAGGCTGCACGTCTGATGGGTGTAAGCCGCCAGTACATCTACAAACTGGTCAAGGAGGAGAAGCTCCGTGCATCGCGGCTCAGCGGGAAGATGTCGTTGATACGGCGGGCCGACATCGAGCTCATGCTCAAAAGCAAGCCTTATGAGCGGATGGTCCCGAAGGAGGACTTCAAGATAACGGAATACTACACCGCCGAGGAGATTGCTCAAAAGTACAAGGTCAACGCCAAATGGGTGTGGACCTACACGCGGCAGCACAAGGTGCCGAAGGTGCGTATCCGCCAGTTCAACTATTACAGCAAGAAGCATATCGACGCCGCCTTCGCCAAGTACGAGGTGGATTCCGACCTCACGGAGTGGTACACCCCCGAAGAGATTCAGGAGAAGTACGGCATGACCCGCATCGCCATCCGCTCGCACGTCTACCGCAACAACATCCCCTCCAAGAAGGAGCACGGCCAAATCTACTACTCGAAACTGCACTTCGACCTCTCGAAGAGCAGCGCGGAGGAGAGCAAGGCCGAATACTACACCGTCAAGGAGGCAATGGAGCGGTTCAACCTCTCGCGCGACGCAGTGTACGGCGTGTTGCAGTTCCACCAGATCTCCCGCGAAAAGAACGGGCGTTTCGTCCGCTTCCTGAAAGTGGAGTTCGACCGCGTGATGGGGGTCAAAAAGTAGCCCCGATTCCAGTCCGCGGGAAATGATGCAAAATGATTTGCCACTGACGCTGGTCTGCATGTTCTCATTCCCAACATTTGCCGTAAAATCAGTATTAACCATAAAATTTTTCATGTTATGCACGAATGTAAAACCGTAACACTGAGAACCCGCCCGCTCAAGGGACGGATGTTGTCTTTCTACCTGGATTATTATCCCGGCTACCGGGACAAGGAGACCATGAAGGTGATCCGCCACGAAACGCTGGGCATCTACCTCTATGCCGACCCAAAGAACAAGCGGGAGCAGAACTTCAACGAGGTGATGACCGAGAAGGCCGAGGCCATCCGCTGCCGCCGCTTCGAGTCGGTGGTCAACGAGCGCTACGACTTCTTCGACAAGTACAAGCTCAAGGCCGACTTCCTGGAGTATTTCCGCAGTCAGCTCCGTAAACATGACCCCAAATGGGAGTTCGTCTACCTCCACTTCCGCAACTTCGTACACGGCAAGTGTACCTTCGAGGAGATCGACATCGACCTCTGCAACAAGTTCCGCGAATACCTGCTGACGGCCAACAAACTCAAGCGCAAGGGACGCATCACGCGCAACTCCGCATCGGGATATTGGTCTACATTCAGGGGGCTCCTGAAAATTCTCTACCGTAACGGGCTGATAAAGACCAACGTCAATGATTTCCTGGACAAGATTGAAACGGAGGATGTGGTCAAGGATTATCTTTCTGTGGACGAGCTCTACAAGCTGGCCGAAACACCCTGCAAGAAGCCTGTGTTGAAGACAGCATCGCTCTTCTCCTGCATGACCAGCCTGCGCATCAGCGACATCCTCGCCCTCTGTTGGGAAGACATCGTGGACTACTCGGCCGGTGGCAAGTGCGTGCACATCGTCACCCAGAAGAACCGCTCCGAGGACATCATCCCCATCAGCGAGGAAGCACTGGACCTGATCGGCTACAGCCCTGACAAGCGGGGAATGGTCTTCAAGGGATTGCAGCGCTGCTGGACCCAGACCTACATGAAGGAGTGGATCCGCTCGGCGGGTATCACCAAGAACATCTCCTTCCACTCCTATCGCAGAACCTTCGCGACGCTGCAGGCGGCGGCCGGGACGGACATCCGCACCATACAAAGCATCATGGCGCACAAAAGTATTACGACCACACAGCGGTATATCAAGGTAGTGGATGCCAACAAACGGGAAGCCAGCAAAAAAATTACCCTGATGCGAAAGAAGTGACGAGCGGTTTTCGGCCGGGTTTGACGGATAAAGTACGATTTTTGTTTGAAAATCGCACAAAAAGAGTGATAGTTAGCGTGACAGCTGCAACTATCACTCTTTTTTTTGTGACTATTCGGAATTACGATTATAACTTCACCTCCGTAACCATTACAAACAGTTGCGGATATGGCTAATACACTCCAAAAACGGGCTAAAAGAATAAGTCTGGTTCTAACCCTCGCGGCGGTCCTCTTTACCGTTGTCGATAACTACCTTTACCTATGCCACGACATCAACATTACGCCCGTGGCAACGCCCGTCATCATCATACTTGTGGTATCAATCGTTTTGTGCGGTGTGTTGCAACGGTACATCTACCGTTGGCTTATAAAATACTCGCTCTCCCCTTCCGCCAATCGGCAAAAGTTGGAGGCTGACAAAACAGAACGCACCCGGGCTGCTGTCACCGAGCAGGCCGAGAACCACGCTGAGACAATAGGAATCGAAACCGTCAAGGAGGCCACCAGGGTCGAAACGGGAATCACCGCCGGGCCGCACCGCGATCCCTATATGGAAAGATACAACCAGTTGCTGGAGGAGATGAAACAGCAGGAGGCCCGACGCCACGCCGAACTTATGGAGGCCATCCGCGAATATGTGACCGTCGCAACCGCGCCCTTCCTGTCGCAGAAGGCCCTCGACACCCTCCTCACCAACATCGAGCAGATGGCCTGCGGCCGGACGGACTCCTGCCTGCCGCTGCGCTCCAACCCGGAACGCCCGTTGCGGTCGCCGGAACTGCGCCACCTGGCATGGAACATCGGCGAACGGCTCCACCTCTCGCTCGAAGAGCGGGCCCGGTTCATCAAGCTATCGTTCCCACACGAACTCAACAACGCCACCGTCGAATACCTGCAGCGCAACCTGCGTGTAGCAGTCCCGAGCCATATTCCAATCGACATCCCCGACGAAGGCGATTTCCGCTTCCATCTGGAGCTGATCGGTGTCCATCGGAAAAAATGAACCCCTGCTGATGAAAAAATGATTCCCGTCAGCGTTGGTCTGCGTGAATTCATTCCGTTGGTTTGCACCATGTTGAACCACATAAAAACAATGACGACATGGCAAAGGACCAACTTACATTCAACGACCTGCCGACGGTGGTTGGCGAGTTGTGCGACCGGATCGCAAGCATGGAGAACCTGCTCTCGGAGAACATCTCGCGTCAGAACGCGCCCCAGGAGAACACGCATGTCCCGATGACGGTGCAGGAGGCGTGCGAATACCTCCGGATGCCCCTTTCGACCTTCTACTACAAGGTCAAGAAGGACAACATCCCCGTCATCAAACAGGGCAAACACCTCTACATCTATCGGGACGAGCTGGACAAGTGGCTGGAATCGTCCCGCAAAACCCCGCCCGCGCAAAGTTTCGAGAAGGAGAACGAGGCCCTGATCGCCTCGCACCGCCGCAAGCCCGAACCCAAAAACTGGTAGGCCATGGAAACGACAGACAACCATACGCCGACACCGGAGGAATTGACCCTCTGCATCGAGGAGTCGGCCGTGCGGGCAGCGGACGCCTGCGAGCAGTCGCCCGCCGTGCTGTGGGTGGACGGCTCCGTGATCGGGACACTGGGCAACTTCAGCGCCTCGATCGGGAAGGCCAAGAGCAAGAAGACCTTCAACGTCGCAGCCCTCACCGCGGCGGCCGTGACGAACGGCACGGTGCTCCACTACCGCGCCTCCTTCCCCGAGGAGAAGCGGGGCATTCTCTACATCGACACCGAGCAGGGCCGTCCCCACTGCCAGCAGGTACTGCGGCGCATCCTGCGGCTGGCAGGACTGCCCGAGGAGCGGGATCCCGACAACCTGGTGATGCTGACGCTGCGCAAATTCCCGCCCGATATGCGGCTGGCCATTGTCGACCATGCCATCGGCACTATTCCCCACCTCGGCCTGGTGATTATAGATGGCATCCGCGACCTGCTCTACGACATCAACTCGCCCAAGGAGGCGACCGACATCATCTCCCGTTTCATGCAGTGGACAGACGACCGGCAGATCCACATCCACACCATCCTACACCAAAACAAGAATGATGAAAACGCACGCGGCCACATCGGCACGGAACTCAACAACAAGGCAGAGACCGTCATGCAGGTTGAAGTGGACAAAGAGGAGCGGTCGATCAGCGTGGTGGAGGCAATCCATATCCGCGACCGCGAGTTCGAGCCCTTCGCCTTCCGCATCAACAGCGAAACGCTGCCCGAGCTGGTGGAGCCCTACCAGCCGCGGAAGCGGGGCGCGGGGCGTCCAGCCAAGGGACCGTTCGACCCGGCACGCGACATTCCCGAGGATGTACACCGCGCGGCGTTGGATGCCGTTTTTGCGGAGGGCAGCATTGGCAGCTACCGCGAATACCAAGAACGGCTAAAAGAGGGCTATGAGCTGCAGGGCGTAAAGTTCGGGAGCAACCATGCAACCAAGGTTGCAACTTTCCTACGGGAGCAGCAGATGGTCATACGGGAGGGCAACGCCTACCTGCTCAACCCCGCCCTCGGGATTTGATTTCGACTTTACTTTATTGCCGGGGTGTATATATTGAATAAAGCAGAACTGCCGGCGCGCAGGGACTGTTTACCTGCTCCCTCTGTTTCAGGGAATCGGAAAGGCGCCATCTTCCGCTGCCGTTACAGTTGCCAATCACCCTTGTATATCCGGTGCGGGGCACTGTCCAAAGCCCGACACGAAGTGTTGCAAGATATGCCAAGGTATAACCTCACTGCGTTACGGTTGTACATTGGCGCTCTTGCCGGCTCCCGTTTGTTGCCGGTACGCTGCTCGCAGGCTCGCACCATTTCATCCATTATAACAAATGACTTTCATGGAACACGAAACGATAGAACAAAACACTGCTTCCGACGCGAAGAGAACAGTATTCATCGGGGCCAAGGTAACGCCCCAACAGAAGGAAGAGATCCGGGCGCGGGCCCAACAGTGCGGCATGACCGTGAGCAACTATCTGCTGGCACGGGCATACGGCTACACGCCACGTGCAAGGCTCACCCGCAAGGAGGCCGCCCTGCTGCAGGAGCTGGACGGTTGTCGCTCCGACCTGGTCAGGTACACCTCGGCGCTTCAAGGAATGTCCACAAGTCAGCGGCTCACTCTGTTCAACCAGGTTCCTTTCATGGCCGGATGGTTCCATAAGCTCCGTCCCATCGCCGAGGAGGTCAGCGACTTCCTGACGGCCGTCCGTGAGCAGAACCGAGTCCCGTCAACCACCAAACCCGAAGAAGAAAAATGATTGCAAAAGCCAAAGCCATATCTTACGGTATCAATGACCTTCGTTATATTACCGGCGAATCAAAACACAAGAAGCATCCGGAAAAAATATATCGGGTATTGGACAATCTGTTGCCCCCGGAACTGGACGCTATTGGGATATGGGACTCCATGCAGTTGACCCTTTCCCAACATCGGCCGATAAAGAATTCCATAATCAGAATAGAGTTGAGTCCATCGCCTGAGCATACCAGTTTCTATGACATTGAGGACTGGCAAAAGCTATGGCACGAATTTGCCGAAGAGTTCGACAAACAAACGATTACCGGCAAGGACGGGAAAGTCCGTTCCAGCCCGACCAATCTGGCAAATAGCAAATACACGGTTTACCTGCACATGGAATCCAAAGGGAAAGTTCCCCATCTACACGCCGCAATTTGCCGCTTTGATGAAAACGGGAACATCAACAATGACCATAACATTCATCTTCGGGCACAACGTGCAGCCGAACGAGTTGCAGTGAAACGTGGCTGGAAGACTGCGGAAGAAATCAGAAGTCGCAACATTCCGGAAGTAAGCAGAGAGTGCATGGAGGTATTGAGAACCATGCCATCGTGGTCATGGGAAGAATACAAGAAAGCACTTGCCCAGAGAGGCTATTCCGTATATGAACGGAAAGATAAGAAAGATGTTCTCCGTGGATATGCGATCCTCAAAGGAAATACCAAATACAAGGCTTCCGAACTGGGTGTGGCCCGTAACCTGATGATTTCCAGACTTCCCCGAACCTGGCAAAAACTCCACTACCGGGAGAGACTTGCCGCTCAGGTCAATACTTCTCAAATCCATAGGCCAGAACCTGTTCAAAGACCGGTTGCCGATATGGATTATACCCACTATCGTTCCGGCTCGGTGTCCTACACGCTTTCTTCCCATAGCGGAACGGAACAGCGTTTCTATATCCCGGAGCGGGTACTTGACTATTTCAATGAAGAGTTCGACTACCGGGAGGTTGCCAACAGCGGCGAGCTGACCGACATAGCCGTAGCTCTCTTTGTCGGGATGCTTGAGACGCTCGCCGTATCTACCGGAGGTGGTGGCGGAGGTTCGCAGAGCGATCTTCCCTGGCGTGACAAGGACGATGACGACCTGCAATGGGCCCGCCGCTGTGCACGTGCTGCTACTCTCCTATTGGGCAAGAAACCAAGAACAGGATTAAGACGATAAAGTCATGAAACAAGCATCCAAAAAGCGGCCGCATCGTGCGACCGCTACCCGAGTATACCGAGATGTACAGATAAGAATCTTTGATATTATTTCCTATTCATTATTCTTTCTGCTAACAGATACACTCGTGTCCCGAATGTCTGCGGCCAACGGTCAGTTGAATTATTATCTAGCGCTTTTGCTCGGGCAATTGCAACCTCTACGTGTGTTATCAGCATTTTAGCATCATAGTCCGATTCATGATAAGAACCCATTTCTTGGCGTAACCGTACTTTCAAGTATGGGTCCGCATTCTTTGACTTTCGTCTGTTCTCCATCCACAACAGCAGTTCTTCTGGAGGCAACAGAGTTACATCTACTAAATGCAATAGCAGCCAAAGTTCTATGCATGGATTACTCAGTGCCATATGCATATAATTATCCTGTGCACATTCTGTAGCAACTTGGGACAGCATCGCCTCTGTCCAGCGATCTCTATCAACTACTAACCATAATTCATCATCAGATTCCAATTCATACTGATCTTTGTAGTCGTTAAGTTGCTTCAAAACATGCTCAGGACTCGAGTTGTTTATTTCGTTATCATTTCTTTCTAATATATGTACATGCACACGAGGATTCATATATTCCGCTGCTAATGCATTGAAATATATCCTTTCTGTATCTTTACCTTCCGATGCAATAACTATCAAACGAGTATCGCGAAATGCCTCGCGACGTTCACGTATTAAACTATTCCTGTTTCGCATCGCCCCAATGAATATTGCTTAATTCTCCAAAGAAAGGAATTGCACCATAACGACCGTTTAGATATCCCTTCTGTACATTCTCTCTTGGCTTGTACTCGCATAGCGAAGTCAAATGGCTTTCGCCTTTCTTATCTTTCTCTACAAACCAAACTTCATCTTGACGGACAGGAGCTGCTGAAAGTAAACATGATTCGTGAGTTGTACATATCAACTGCATTTGCGAGTTTTCTTTAAGAAGACTGTTGTACATTTCCACTAACTTTAATGTTAACATGGGATGTAAACTTCTATCAACCTCGTCAATTACATAGACGGCATCATTGGCACGCATATCAATAAGCATAGGTATAAAGTCGAAAAGACGTGATGTCCCATCTGATTCTTCAAACATCTCAAATACATAATTCGTATCAGAGTCTTCCTTTTTATGGATAGTTTTTAGTTCATACCACTTCAAATTTTTGGCATCATCTTTTTCAGCAAAAATAAAACGATTTTCATTATGAATTACCACGCCAGTACTAGCTCCTTTACCGTCAAGAATTTCTTCAATATTTTGTCTAACTTCATCTGGAATGTTTAGCTCTTCAGGCTTTGACTCTACACGACACAGATCAGAGATGCCAGTTCCAAAATATCCAAGTAATTCACGCATCACAGTTCTGAACTGAGTGTCACTCACAACTCTGAATGGGAAATCAGTTCTGTGTGTTTTCGGAAAAATGATATTTAGATTCTCAAACCACCGTCGTGCCAATTTGATTGCATCTATTCCCTTGCCATTGCGCTCAATATACTCGCTTAAAAAAGTTCCTTTTGTAGGTGTGCCATCAATCAAATATTGCAGGAATTGCCCACCTTCTTCTTTCATAAACTGAGGAGCAATAACATTCTCCCAATCATCACCTGAACGCTTGCGCTCAAATATCATAGTGTCATTACGACTTCCTGTTTTGTACAACCATTCTTCCAATAAACCACCTTTCGAGAATGCCACGCCATATGCTAAGAATTGATCATTTATCTTAAACTCCAATTCAATGCTTGAACGCTCTTGAGGATTATCCGTCATTTTGAAATAGTTGTACTTATGGTTACTCCATCCATTTAAGGCTAAAGCCTTGATGATAGCCAAGCATTTAATAATGTTTGACTTTCCTGATGCATTGGCTCCATATATCAATCCCATGCGAAGCACTGAGATATCATCGCGTTTCTCTGCTCGAGATACATGCAATGGTAATTGATCGCTCTTGCTTGCTGTAAACAAGATACGAGTTTCCTCGTTAAACGAGTAGATGTTTTCAAATTTTGCAGATAATAGCATAAGACCAGATCAAATTTATTCTTTTACAAAGATAAGCAAAATATTTCGATGTTGTCATATTTACTAAATATATTTACACATAATTGACAAATAAACACCAAAAAACCACATAACACGTCAAATTATTCTGACATTTTGACATAATTTGACTTTGGCAAGAGCTTTGCAAGAATCGCTATATAACATTTATGTCATAAACTTAGCGCAGAAAGGAGGTGTAAAATATGGGAAAAAACCAACATGTAGTTCCGGTAGGGAAAAAGTGGGGAATCAGAGGTGAAGGCAATACAAAATTAACCTCCACTTTCGACAGGCAGTCTGATGCAATTGCTGCTGCTCGCCAAATTTCCAAGAATCAACATTCCGAACTGTTCATTCACGGCCGCAATGGTCAGATTCGGGAAAGAGATTCCCATGGAAACGATCCCTTCCCTCCAAAAGGTTAATTAGCATTCTCTCCGCTTAGTGAAGAGCCCTAATACTACAGGGGCAGGTTGTAGTAGAATAAATAATCCTAAAGCATTAATATTATGAGTTTTTACAAAGTTCATAATCTAAGAGAAGGTGGCAAATCGGGTAATTGGCTTGAATACTGGGAAAAAGCAACCGGGACAAAAGCCGGTAAGTGTCACAAAATTGGTTGTACTCAACAAGCGACAGATGGTGCGCATGTACAACTAGACGACCCTAGCGACAACCGCTGGTATATCGTGCCACTTTGTCATGCATGCAACTGCCAATTTGGCAAGCATTTTACAGTTAGAGGACCGTTGGTAGCTGTAACAGACCCAAACGTAATTCTTTGGTAAAAAAGATGACCCATAGCGAGATTACTCGCTATGGCTTTTTCATTTCTTCCAATATTTCAATACAAGGATTTGCTTTTTATAAAAGTTCCTCTTATTATTTAATAATAGGTTTTATCCCAGCTCTTGAAGAAATCACTTCATCTTTCTATCATGTTAACTTAATACAACAGACATCCCAACAACTTTATAAATCTGGAATATTTATAAACCAAATACTCTATACCAAATGGATCAAACGCGGCCTTATAAGTACACTATAATCCAGATCACCCCTTAAAAGAATAATTATTCAATATCCTTTAACATGTTTACAAATACAAATGGATCCCTGAACTCTTCTTTATTATTGATATATTTAGATTGTATATAATTTAAACCAGCATTGGCATATCCTTCAATACGAGATATTATCGAAGATACAGCAAGTTTACAATGGTCATCATCCATTGTCTCTAAGTCTGCCCATGTGAAGCCTAATTTTTCACTTGGCTCAGATAATACCAGCATTAAAATATAATCAACCATCTCAATAGGTTTCCAATGGGAAATATCCGCGAAATCGGTTTTCTCACTTGTTTCCGACAAAGGAATACATTCTTTACGCCTAAAGCCTATCATAAAAGCATACATATAGGTTTGGAAGAAGGGGCCAAACTTAATGTAATCACCTCCGCCAACTTTCCCTTTCTCTGAAATTGCTTCCATCAAAGGCTTATATCTGGTCAAATATTTAGGGCGTTTAATCTCTATCTCTTTTCTAAATTGTTCACTATTCATATGCAGGTTGTTTATACGGTTTAATTTCTGTTTCAAGTCCAGTTGTATCGGCAAGACCTTTAATAATATTTACATAGAATGTTCCAGGGATATCGCCAACTTTCATCTTGGTAAGTATTTGTTTCCCATCCTCTGTAATCAGTTCCTCGGCACCTCCATCATACAAATCTTTGATCATAATAATGCTCTGGTTAAAAACCCTAGGGACAGCATCAAAGAAGTTATTGATAAAGTTTTTACCAAAAGCCGAGAACGGAGCGTCTGCAATAAATGGATAAGCAAAATGTTGATCTCCAATTTTAGAAGAAATGATGGCCATGACAATGGCTATTTTCTTCATGCGCTGAAATCCTTCAGATGCTCCGGATAGCTTATCGCCAAATTGCGTTAATACTTCTACTTGAATAGCATCATATGATGTTTTTGTAAATTTAAGTTTGCCTCCCACTACATTATTACCCTTTGTAAGGAGCTGATAAAATTCGTTAGCCTTAGTTTCGAGTTCGTTAATTACCGCATCGTAGATCCGGTCTTTTGTGTTTGCAAAAATGATCTTTACATCACTAATAATTTCGTTCAATTCTTCTAACTCAACAGGGACCCCACTTCCAACATATTTTCGCATATCGCGATCTATTCTTTCTAATTCCTCTTCTGTACGCTTGATCTGCGTTTTTGCAGCATCCATGTAGTTGTCATTCTTACGAATGTCATCCTGAGCCTTGAGAAACTGATTGAGCAAATTGGCATCTTCCTGGCCGTTCAGATTATTCTTGTCTCCACCATAATTGACAAATTCACTTGTAACAGCCTGTTTTGTACGTTCGAGGTCTGCAATTTCAGCATCAATATCTTTAATTTGTTTGCGAACTCTTGCGACATCACCCTTAATGCGATCGACTTTAGAAAATGCCGTGACATTTCGTTGTATACCATCAAAAAAACCATGTAAGTCAGCGACATTTTCATCCGAGGTTTTTTTAGAACGATTTCGAATACTCTCAATATGATGCCATTCTTTAGACCCTTTAGGTGCCGGTCTATCACATACAAAACACCAACCTCGTTCAAGCATAATATCCAATGAGCCGTCATCAGGACTACCTTCAGGAAGAGTTGTAAAGAATGCGTGAGGATCCTGTGCAGTCGCTCGTTTATACCGAGCCTGCATATATTCATCGCGCAACCTCAAATAGCTATCTATGCAACCATCTGTGCCAAGCAATAGCCATGGCGTATCTATCTTAAATAAATTATCATTTATGCCCGACAATAAAATAGACTTCCGTTCAATTAAGCTTTTGATTTTTTCTTCAATAGTTTGTAATCGCTCTCTATATTTTACACGATTCTCCGTATTTGCTACTTGGGATTGTAATCGCTCATATGTTTCAGATGCGGCTTTTAACTCGTATTTGTAAGTATCAAGGCTTTCTTGACACTTTTCAATAAATGCCATTTTCGCCTCTTTTTCTCGCTTAAGAGCTTCATATCGTCCTAAATTGGTAGTATGAGCATCCTGCATAACTTGAAGGTCATGTGCCGCATTTCTCGACAAAATACTACATGTAGTTTCAATACTCTTTAGCTCTGAAATATCCGTTAGTATCTCTACTGTATGTGCTAATTGTTTTGCATTAGATAAGTCTACAATTTCATCAATTGCCTCTCCTTGTAAAAGAGCATATGATTGCATTTCAGGACTTATCAGCCTATTTTGTAAAATATCTTCCTTGTCTCGTTCGTCATAAATTGAATGAGAATCATGAGAAGCTAAATTCATACACACAACATCTACCCAAGCATTAGAAATATCCCAATCATCAGAATTGCTTGTACTCGCATTAGGTATTCGCTTAGTGTATCTTATCCGTTTTTCAACAGTATACCGCTCTCCATTATTATCAAATACGATTCGGACACCTGTCTCCACTTCATTGTTTTCTAGCTTTGCTTTATCTGATAACAATTTTAATGGTTCATAATCATCCTTTACTATGGCTCGTATATCAGAGTCATAAACTTGACCTTTTATAACCCATAAAAATCCATTGTATATTTTAGATTTACCTGCGCCATTGTCCGCATTAATAATGTTTAGGCCCTCACTGAATTTATAACAGTTCTGCTCGTATTCGCCATAAAAATTATAAAAATTCTTAAAGGCTATTGATCTTATTATTGTTGCCATACGTTTACTCCTTTATGCCAAAGTTAATAGCCTTGATTTGCTTATATACCTGTGCATCGGTGTGATTCTCACTCTTTAATGAAATTATGGATTTCACCACCTCAATAATCCGATGATTCGAGGTCGTATCAAATGATACGTTAACCAGATCCTCGTCAGAAATGTTATATTTATCTCTAAACATAGGATCTTTTAAAACTTCATTTAACAAATCGATAGTAGTCATAATATGTTATTGTTTTTGTAATTCTTTGATTAACGTACTTATTTCAAAACCATAATAATCGAGCAATCCCGAAAGCGATTCTCTCGCCTGATTATAGTTACTTGCTAGTGATGCAAAATACGCGACCCGCTCTAATTCATTCCTCACAAGATTACGCTCCATATCCAAAGAAGTATCAGTACTTGAAATTTGATGAAAATCTGGCACTACTATCAAGTCGTATATTCTAGCAAAAGACTTGTCTGGATGGATTCTTAATAGACGCCCCCGTCGTTGTATGAATTGACGCGGATTTCCAGTACTGGATGTAAATATTCCAACTTCTGCCCTTGGAACATCTACACCCTCGTCTAGGCACTTCATCGCAAACAGGATATCGATTTTGCCTTCTGCAAAACTTCTTAATTTTTCTCGTTTGCCAATATCTTCTCCGAGATATGTATTCGTAGTAACATAAGGATATTTTTCATTCACCAAACTCTTAAATGTTTCGAGAATGCGTTCATCGTCAGAAACTCTGTAATCCTTACCTTCTGGAGCATAGACGAAACAGTATTTTAATCGCCCGCTTTGATATACTTCATCGATGATATCCATAAACACTCGACTCTTGTCAGCGGCCTTATGTATAATTCTCTTACGAGCCATCAATAGCCGCTTTACTTCTGGATTATCCATCAGACAATGTGTCTCTTTTTGATAGTACGCTTGAAGTTGACGTGTCAACTTTTGGTACTTTTTCATTTCATCATTGTTAAGAAATACAAGTCGAGGATAGTAAAGATACTGCATCAGTCTTTTATTTGCTATGGCTTCCTCCATGGAATATGAGCAACAATAAGGAGGCCTATCATTAAAAAAACCTTCAATGGCAGCTGTACCTTCATAGTCATATGCACGACGAGGTGTTGCCGATAGAGCAATCCTTTTTTCAATAGGCATGCATGCAAAAGCTTTGCGCACATGGGTTGCACCGACATTATGAGCTTCGTCAGCTATCAATATCATATCTTTCGCAATCGCACGCAGGATTGACTGAAACTTATCATTTGTGAAAGATGCATAAGTTGCGATAATCACATAATTGGAGTCAAGCCCCCACTCTATATCATTTTTTAGACAGGTTAATTGTGTGCGCCAATCATTCTGTCCATTTACAACATACACATTCGTAAAATTGAACTTTGCAACCTCACCACACCACTGATTTATCAAATCTATAGAGGGCGCCAAAATCAAGACTTTATATGTATGTGTCTTCTTATACTCTTCTAAAACACAATTCAAAGATGTGATTGTTTTACCCGTTCCAGTTGCCATGGCAAAAATCCCTTGATAGCCATTTGATATCCAACTGTTATATGCCCGTTTTTGATAATCAAACGGACCAGTTGAGAATGGGAACTGAATCTCCTGATTCGGAATAGATTCGTTGATTTGTGCAAATACACTGGATTCCGAAGATGTGAGTTCTGCAATTAGAGACTCCTCGTCCTTTAACAGATTATCAATTTCTCTAGAAGGATAATTTGCTACAATCACCTCTTTTAATGCTAATGGCTCATAGGTGATAACAGCTGAAGATTTACCGCTAAACACTTTCTCAAAATCATCCTCGTATGTTGCTATTCTGCCTTCATTGCCAAAATCCCAAGAGGTAAAACAGTCAATCGTTTCAAGATTGCGAAGGAGTGCATTCGCAGTAAAATTCAATGAGCCGGAAAAGCAGACTTTGTTATTATCGATATCTCGTAAAATACCGAATTTCTGGTGTGCTATTCCTCCCTTATGTGGAACTACAATTCTTAGTTCAATACGTTTGTTATAAATAAGATATGACAAACAGTTAAAGAAATGTTTATCCCTTTTAGAGAACAATTGACGCATTGCTGCAAAATCAGATAATATCTTCTCCTCTAGTTGACAAGTAGGTATTGTAGATATGGCCTCATAATCTTCATTTGAAAGATCCTGATTAATATACATACGCATCTTGCCTCCATTTGAGATAAAGCGAGCAAAGCCAGTAGCCAATACATTGATGCTGGCAGAACTGAAATAACCTAAGCCAAGATCGAAGTATACGCTATTGGATAATGAATCCGTAAAGAATGAGATTGGATTATCCTCACTCCCTGTTGAATATCTATATTTAATGTCTAAATCTCTAAGCATTGCTTTTAACAATCCGGTTCACAATCTCCAGGAGTTCTTTAAAAAGAGGCATTTGCCATTCTTGTAGCTGGTCGGCTTGATATAATTGTGTATTATTATAAAACCATTTATTAATAGCTTTACCAGCTACTAAGAATGATATACATGTGGCCCTTTGTTTGAACTCTACATAACTTTTATACCATAGAAAATCAGATCTGGACACCTGATAGTCAGCATACACTATTGATATCCTATCATATATCAACTTTTCAGGACCTTCTAGATCTCCATGTTTATTATATGCAGATTGAACATTCCAAAATCGATATAAACGAGGTTCATCTCCTGGCCCAGATGAAAATGGGAAGCGTTTATTTTCTACAATAAACTTCTCCAATAATGTGTAGCTCTGCTCTGTCGATCGTCGTGCCTCTTCGTTACTCAGGAGAGCGTAAGAGTGGTCATGTTGCTCAGCAGACAAACCTATGTATCTTACTCCATCCTTTATGTATAGCCCATAGCGCCCCGAGGCATCTGCTAAAAGATTCGTCTGAATACTATCTTCTTCTACATCTTCCCTAAATTGAGCAATATATTTACATAAGTCAGTAAGCGAAACAATGTGACATGGGCTTCCCAAAATACATTCATAAGCAAATTCTCGTATTGTTCCACCTCTTGCATAACCCTCTTTCCATTCGGCTAAAGTGTATTTTCCACTACGTCCAATCGGTCGAATATTTTTATTGCGATGTATATGCGGTCGAATAGACTCGCATTCAATCGCTTTATAAGGATACAATTTAATATATTCATTATAGATCTCATCTAGGCGCATAACTTGACCTTTAGTCCGTATAATATCCTCAATAACATCACAAATAGGCTTTTCTGCATTAGCCGAAAAAATGATATCTACATCTGATACATAACAGGTTAATTCTGAATTAATGATGCGCCGAACGATATTGTCAATATCATCCATTGCCTCAAACAATATATCATTACGGAAAAATTGACAAAGGGAATTCCGCAAATTAACTCTCTCGTCTTCATAGCGTTTTTGCTCACACATTTGTTTGAGCATATCAATATAGCCCTCAATGTCAAAAACATCGTACAGATTCTTGGGAATTAAATATAGAGGTCTAATTCGTCCATGATATGTCTTAAACGCAGCAATTGGATCTCCCAGTAAATGCACATCATCATCGACCAATGAAATGATCCATTTTACAAAGTTTTGAGTATACTCCACACCCTCTTTTTCACACATTAGTAACCAAGAGTCTTTCTCAAAGATTGGATAATGATAACCTGCAAGAAACTCTTTCCAGGTAGAGATAATACTTTCGAGCGTTTTAATTTGTTTGTTGGCAAGTTGTCGTACACGCTCACGAGTTAAAGATAACTCTTTGGCCATGTCGTCTAAATCGCGCTCAACACTCCCTCGATAAACCAATAAATATTCCTTTATTATTCGAACCTCTCTTGTAGAAATGCCATGTATAAGTTGATTTACTGCATATAATAGCGGGAAATGCCCAATCTCAGCTTCAATGCTAAAAATAGACTCTGGATCAGATATCCCAGACTGGGTATATCTTTGAATTTTATTCATTCTCTCCAATTTAATCGTAGCATCATCGGTGGAGAGTTCAGTACAAAGAGCAATAACCCGATTCTTAAAATCGAGAATTCCTGGTACGCTATTCTTGCCAACATTTCTCATCTGCTTCGGGTCAAAGTTGGCCGAGGATAGAACCTCATACAACTGATATACATTATTGTTACAATTTTCAATCAATTGTAAAATACAATTTCTGACACGAACAGAATACTTATCAGCATAAGAACGGATAACTTCCAACAATGCATTAATAGTCTCTTTGTTTTTGAGGGGAAGTGTAATAGTATTAGGCACCTTTTCATCCTCTTGTTTAACCACACACTCAAAATCTCCACTTAAATATTTAGCTAATTTTTGAGACAGATCTATAATTTGCAGTGCTGTTTTACGTCCTATGCGTGGAATCTTTAGAAGATCAGAATCTCTTGTATTAAGTATAAACTTAATAAGTTCTTCGTTATTATTGTATTCCGATTCTATATAATTTAAACTGTTAATCGTGCGATTATCACATTCAAACTTCAGCTTTTGGTATAGTGCATATAATTCCGTATACCCAATAGATGCTTCCTTTGAAATGCTTTCTTGGGCAGCTTCATCGATATTCTCAATAGTTGTTGTCTGTATGGGTATATTTAATTCTTCTCTCAAATATACGACATCTGATGCCACATCATCGGGGATATTGGCATTTGATATTGCCAATAAATCTTCCACGGTATTGATGTCATGATCAACACAGTATAGGAATGTATTTCCGCTAACAATTCCCTGATCATAAAGATCCGATATATGGCAATCTAATGTCATTTGTCTTGCAATGCGTTAAGACCTGTTTCAATTTTATCAATCAAGTAGTCGTATCCATTTAAATTTGGATTATTCCTCAATTCCTTATTCATGAGTTGTAATCCATCATCAATATGCAGTTTCACATACTTGGGTATATCCTTATCAGTTTTATACAGGCCGTACTTCACACAAATAAGCCCAATGTAGTAAGGCAAGTTACTCCCAAATAACACATTTTTGCTATATTCTTTCCCTTGAGAATCAGCTATGTCAGATAAAGACAATTGCCGGTCTTGAGCCAATGAATAAGCGAGGGCAATTCGTGCAATCACATTCTCGGCCCCCAAGTTAAATTTTCGGCTCAACTCGGTAACTACCAATTTATTTGCTCTGGATGTTTTTATGCTGTTGAACATATTTACGACAATGTTTCAAAAAGTTTGGTCGGAGTAACTTTTCTAAACGAAGAGCAGCCCTCTTCATTTTCAATAATATACACCTTATTTACATTAGGGAGTAACGCATTGTATTCGTCCTCGGACAACTCTTTTCCCAACAAGGGAAAGATGACAACCTGTTTCGATACTGACGGATAAAACTTTGTGATAATATTACGAGAATGTATGCTGTCGAATTTCTGGAGCGGACTATCAATAAAGACCGGGAAATCGATGCCTGATTCCTCAACCAATGCCTTTAATATGGCTGTGGCATATAACTGTTGTTCGCCTTTCGACAACTTTTCCTTACTAATGATCTCCCCCAACTTATCAATTAACTCAATTTCAATAATATCTTCTTTTAATTCAATGCGCACATTATGAATAAAATCGGCTTTATGCATCAATACACTAATCCCAGCTAATATCTTTCGCTCTAACGAAAAACGGCGTTTGGCTCTCAACTCAAATAAGAAGGTCGTAAGCTCTGCAATTAGCCGTTCTGCAATAGCATCTTTTTCTTTGTCGGACTCGTCAATGCGAACATGCTTAGCCACTTCTGACAATTGCTTTTTAAGCACCACTAGCTCCTTATTCAGTGTTCCAATTTGCTCAGACAGTTGGCGTGATTGAGCTTCGAGTTCTGTCAACAACTCGTCTATTTCAGTTTTATGTATTCTGATCGCTTTAATATCTGCATTCCAATCATCATACTCTGCTGCAGATATTTTTTTATGGGTCTTTGCTAAGAAGAGGGAGTTGTTTTTTATATCCTTGACCAACTGCTTAAATATAGCACTGAATGAATATCGGATATTATCATACAAAGCTTGTAGCTCATTCGTCTCATTGTCGGTATAATCCAATAATACCTTGATATCGCCAGGATGGCTATGATTAGCGTCTGCAACATTTAATTCAAAAGCCTCAGATATTACATGCTCCAGTGCTAACCTTTGAGAGTCCGATAGTTGCAGTTCCGCGATATTTTTTGCAATTTGGGTCTGCACAGCGGTTAAAGTATCGTTGATTGCGATACAATTGGCGACCGAGGTTTTGATATTTTTTTCAGCGACAACTTGATCTCTTAAGTGTGTAAATAATTGGCCTGAAATTGCAAATGGGGCAATATCAAGCATATCACGCAATTGTAGTTTTAATTTATAATCCTTCTCCTTCAGTGCGGACAATAACTCCTTTTGCTTATTAAGTTCCTCGACACTGATTGCGTTCCCTTCTCTAATTAACCGTTCTTGAAGTTGTACAGACTCTGTCCTACATTTCAGAATTTGGCCGTCAACAACATTGCGCTCCTCTTCCTTAGCGCTAATTTGGGACTCAATATCTGCCAAACTCGAAGTAAGTTTATCCAATTTCGACTTACTCGCAGTAGAACCTGCACTTTTCCTAAATTTCAACCGCAGGTTCTCTAGGTTCCTTTTGATATCTTCGTACTTTTTGATCCCAAGCACTTCACTATATGCGGTACTCAATCGGCGTTTTTCATCAATGGACTTTACTTCTGCAAGATTAACTATTTTCTCTGCATCAAAGAAGAAAAACTTGGCGATGTCTTTTGATAAGATGAAATCATTAATAAAAATATCGTACCCTACTTCTTTAGCCAACTCATTGCACTGACCATCAATCAGGACATCGACGGTTTCTATATCAAGGAAATAATCATAGGTCCTCTTGATCGTTATCGAACTACAAGGTATTGATGGAATAAAAACGTCTGCGAGTGTTATCTCCACATAATATTGAGCATTCTCCTTAATGTATTCACTATCTATGGAATATCCATGCTTAGCTATTTGTTTGCGCTCTTCTGGGCTTATTTCATAAGAGTTAACGGTATGTACTAATGTTTTATGCAATCCTTGACGAGCATAGTTCTTATACCCTTGAGCATCGTTAATATCTCTTCTAAATTTTTCATCTACATCCACCATTAATTTGCCATATAGGCACCATACAAGCGACGTAAGAAATGTTGTCTTACCAAAGCCATTATTCCCTGCTATGAGAAAAATATTCTTAGATGCAGGTTTGAAAGAGACTTTGTTGTGTCCCTTATAGGCCCTATAATTATGTAGTATTATTGATTCTATAAACATTACTGACGTTGGTTAAGATAGTTATCCAATCGTTTTTCGATATCCCCCTGAAGACCATTATTATTCATTAAAATAGTCTTACTCTTTTGTAATGACACCAAATCATTAATCAATTGATAATCTTCGGGATGTTCTGCACAGACTTTCTCAAGAATTAGACGCTCCTGATATTGCATGTTTCCCAAAGGCATATTTCTTTGGTATACCTCATTATAAATATCCGTAACTTTTGGCGCAAAATAACCATCACGATACCAATTGATTTGTATTGCTACCAACTCTTGATTGGATATTAACTCCATATGAGGTTTAATTTGCTGCATTTCATGCTGTAATTCCAATAATTTACACAGCATCTTGCAACGATACTCAAAGGTATAATTACCCAGATTGTGCCCATCTGCATCTACAGCTTTTTGCCCATTTCTACGAGTTGAGTAGCGATTTCCCGAGACATTGCGTCCTTCAACCATTTCATCCCGATATTTTAACAACGGAGCCATCCACTCATTGCCGTTGTTAATCAAAGCCTTCATCGACTTATCCTCTTTGACCACGGTGCATACCCAGCAACCGAATCGACTCTGCCCACATGAAGGTTGAGTCTTATCGGTAATTACCGTGGGGCACTCATAATCATCTGCAGTCGCATTGGCATATATCTGGATTAATTTTTGGTTATCATAACCCCAAGGCGATGGCATCTCTTTCAATATATGCCACACCTCTTCCAAATATAAGTCTTTGATTGGCGGGTAGGTATATGTATTGGGGTTAAGCGGATGTTTGGTCAAGCGTTTCCCCTTTATCTCATGACGCCGAATGGATTTCGCTCGGGTTGCACTTTCCGTCAGACGGGTACCAATAAGCACAATAGCCTCTCCCATTGCATCCACTTTATCCAATATGAATTGAGTGGTCGGCTTGATCTTCAATCGATCAGTACACCACCGAAATGTATTGTTCGGTACAGGATAACCTTTTCCCAAGAAACTGATCCAGAAGCTATCTTCCAACTTTGGGACTGTAATTTGTACCGTAATAGGGAGCTTCTGTTCAGAGGCGGCTGTACGAATACTATCTAGAACCTCTACTATATAGTCTGTAATAATTGGGTTTTCGACAAGTGTATCGTTATTGACCACATATACCTGCCTAGCCAGTGCGGCATCACCTAACTCCTCTCGAATAGATAATAGAGCTTTCCACACTAAAGTTAGGACAACAGTACTATCCTTTCCTCCGCTAAATCCAATTATCCAAGGAATGTTATTATCTTTTTCGAGGTATTGGTCTTTGATATCCTCTATTATATTGTCTATACGTTTTGACATACTATCAATATCTAATCTGACTCACATTTATATTTCTTGAGATCTCAATAAAGAATGAATATCAACCTCCAATAGATTCGCGATTTCTTGCAGTTGAGCAATAGAGGGTTGCGATTTATTAGAGCACCATCTTGATATAGTATTCTCTGATTTCCCCATCTGTTTGGCCAGCCATCTATTTGTTTTCTGCTTCTCAACAAGGGTAACCTTAATTCTATTCATCACTATTTGTTGAATATTCGACATGCTTATTCAATTTATGGCCATTATTTGTACAAATATACCTTTGTTTTTTAGCTCACGCAAGATTCCAACTCTTTTTCTTTCTATATTCCAAGCAATAGATTATATAAAAACTTGGCTTACCCTGTATAACTCGCATAGAGATAAGCCAAGTCACTAATTACCCCAGCCTCGTCAAACAATGGGTTTCACCTGCTCCTCGGGTTGCCATTCTGCAAGTGAGACAATTGCTTGATATTGCTCCTTGGTCAGAATCGAATTAGAATCGTCCGAGCACTCGTATTCCCACGGCAGTTCGTAAACAATGCCCTCTTCCTGATAGCCCATATAGTTATGATAGGAGTCGGGAACCAACCGTACATAATCCTCTTCGAGCAGAATCCTTAAGAGCTTCTCGGCGTCATATATCAGCAGCGGTGCTCCGGCCTTATACAAAGCTGTAGCCACTTCAATGGCCAATCCGGCATTGGCAGAATAACTGTTGGAAACAACAATTTTCCATCCCTGCTGCCGGTCGTTTGAGGCAAAGATATTCAGACGTGAAAGCCCAAGTTCTCCGTAATGGTCAGTTGCAAACCGCATGAAATCCTCCGAACTGTCAATGTCGTACATTTCCGTCACATCAACGAACTTCTTCCGCTTGTAATAGATTACATCACGCAGTTCTTCCGGAACATCCTGCGGATCTGTATGGATGTGACCCCTAAATCCCCGCTTCCGGTGATAATTTTCATACACCTCGTTGGCAATGCGGAAATAGGTGCAATACTTTCGTATGGTCATGATTTTCAAAAGAGGGGCAGAAAGCCCATGCACCGAGTCCTCCAATGCCTTGATGGCCGTTTCCCGATCTTCCATCTCAATTTTGAAATTCGGCACAATGCGGTTAAATTCCTTTTGTGAGATCCGTCCTATGCGCTGCTGGTACGGCAGGTTATGCGCCACGTAATCGTTGAACCCGTCAGGATTCGCAACAATGACATCAATCATCCGTTCCAGATAATCGAAGAGGCGGATTAGATTCTTCCTGCAGCACGTATCATCAGGTTCTGCATCCGTACACTTGGGACGATTCGTAATGATAAAACGGGTGTGCTTCCGATCCGTAACACGGATTGACCGGGAATCACCGTATCGGCTCGAAGAAACATGGAACCACCTGGTTTCCATTTGGTTGAATGCAAGCCAATCTGCAAGAAACGCTTCCCGGCTGTCATATTCCCCTGAAGCGATCAATTCCTCGGCATTCCCCCACTCTTCCGATGTAGGTCGTGGCACTTCGATATAGAATCCCCGGTACTCATCGTCGCCCATTACGGCCAGCTGCTCGAACCGATGTTGAATCTCAACCAGCCGTTCAAGCATATCGCCACCAACGACAATCTCCCATTGACGGCTTTCTCCCAACGCCTCCAGATGCGAGGTGTTAAGCCCGACCTCCTTCGCTAAATCGGCAAGGAGCTTTCTATCTATAATCTTTCTTTCGTTCATCTACACCTTTTTCTAACACACTATTATCCCACTATTATTAAGCTTTTCCCGCGCTATCAGAGATAATTAACTGGTCAATATCTACTGCAATAGTAGAATAAACATTTTTTACATTAGCATTGGTTTTCATCCCCTTTAGAATATCTTGAGACATCTCCTTACAATGAGCCATTACACCTAAGTAAAAATCTTTGTTGGCAACAATAATCTTAGCACATTCTGGATCATTCACAACCGGACTGATAAAATTTGATATGAGGCCTCGTGCCGTATTATTATCCATATCCGAGCCTAAATATGGCAACAATTCACCAAACACCTTAAATACAATAGGTTGATACTTATGTTTTGCAAAATTATTGTTTAATTTATTATGGAGATATTCTGTCAATAATGACATCTCCTTACGAGCTGATAATAATTTATTCAACAAGGCTAGATATTCGACACCATTTGCAGTTATGACACGGTCTAAAAGGCTTTTCAGTTCTTCATATAAATTATTCGTTAAGTCTGGCAAAAACTTGGTTCCTAAAAACGATTGAACAAACTGGCTCCAATAGGGATTAGGGCTACTATTAGGACTATATAAAAAGCCTCTGGGCTGCTTCTTTAATACCCTTACCCCTAAATTTATTATGCCATTTGTAAATAGACCCGAATATTCTTTATATGTATCAAACAAATCTTGCAAACAAAATGAAGTATACGTTGTTTCGTCAGAATCACTCCATTCTGGCGCCCACCTGTTAAATTGTGAAAATATTTCGGAATAATCTAAAGCAAGATTCTGCTTAATTGTCTTGATATTTTGAGCAGCATATTTAACATCCGGTGTTTTTCCTAATTTATTTTTTATAACGTAAATATTCAGCAACTTATACGCAGATGCTTGACTCCCAGATCGTTTAAGCAGAGAGCTATAATCCAGATATTTTTCAAAACAACCGGCCATTCGAGGTATTATTGTTTCATTTATATTGGCAACATCATGGCCATCAGCCAATGACATGGCAAATAAATCTTCAACACCTCGCTTTTCTGTACTTGCAGCAGATGTTGCATCTATTTTCTGAATAATCTGAGAGATAAAACTACTAGTAAAGCGAGTTGTAATTATATCATCACCATTATCAAGCAGTCTGTTTACATAAGATACAATTCTAGGCTCCTTGATGTTAGTTTCAACCTTTATAAGACCAGAGACATTGGTTCTTAAACTTGAGAAATCGTATGCAGCATCTTGATATACCAATTCGACAAATTCATCTATACCCACTGATCCTTTCTCTATTTCTGAGAATACATACTCGTTGAGACTCGCATTATCAGCACTGACTTTATATATACTATACTCCTTTCCAGCAGCAACCACAAACTCGACAAAATGTTTAGGCTCAAGCTTAATAGGTTTTATAACATCTTCAAACTTAACATCCTTGCCTGAATCATCCAAACATGTCTTCAGTTTATTCAATACAAAGAAATATTCAGAGCCTTTGCCTATCTCACATGTTTGTATTGCATTTACATATGATATACACATATCTTTTACTCTCCGTTCAGTCGCATGATATATGATTGTTCCAACAGCATCGTCGAATTGCATTCTATCGCATGAGGCTTCAGATCTCAGATTTGCCAACATGTCCCATTTCTTCTGAATTCTCTCTTTGTCATCCTCAGATAAACTATTAATATCCAATGCCGACAAACTTTTTACTGCATTGCCAAGTGATTCTATCGTTACTTCTTTTGCAAGAATATTTTCCAAGACGGATATAAAATGAGGCTGCTCAACAAAGCGAGCCAAAGAATCACCTGATTTGACAGCAGCGGATAACAATCTTATTAAAGGCAGCTCTCCGGCCAATGATTTATCGTGCAGGCCATAGGCAAACTGACATAGTTGAGTTCTAACAGACTCTTGGTCTGGATAGAAGGAAGATACATCTTTAAATAATGCATCGCTTAGCAGATTCTCTTCTAAAGAATTGTTTCCATATAGGAGTCCATCCTTTTTAAGGACAAATAGAGCTATATTTTGTAATCTGCATTCCGTAGCAGGCCACTGCAAGCGCATGGCAACAAGTTCGTTGACAAACGATATTACAGTGCGAGGATTGGGATTAACATGAAACAGCATAAATACCTGACATATGTGCTTTTGGTCATGTTCCTCTGTGCCAAAGGCATCCTCAAAGTATTTGTTGAATAACTTATTGTAGTCAGTTATTACTGGTTGAGGAACAGTATATACGACAGGGAATGTCTTATTGATAAAACGTTTGAATTTATCTTTGAATTCGTTCTTGTTGCTTTCATAAATTGCTTCACACAAGTGTTTATGATCATATGGAATAATAGTCCATATATTTTCAAAATCACTACCAGCAAAAAATGTATATATAACTGACCAAAGCTGCATCACCTTTTCAGATGGCAGCCTGTCCATATTATCAAATACAATTATAACTTTCTTATTTCCCTTTGCTTTACCAAGATGAGACGAAATGGCATGCATCCAATTCTTAAACTCCATTACAGAGGGTTCTTCACTGGATGTAAATTGCTCATCAACTTTATTGTCTTCTTTTTGTGTTAAGAGCGTAAATACATTTTTCCAATTACCAGTTATACAATACCAGATTATCACGAATCCTCCAATTATGATTGGAAGAATATCTATGAATATTATCCAGCATCGAGATAATAACGCATCTGTGACATCAATCATATGTCCCATTATAGTGGTTGATATAACAAATAATCCGACTAATGAGATACCCCAAATAGCCGAACCAGAAAGCTGAGGCTGGGACTTGATGATGGTGGTAGTCTTATTGGATAGTAATAATGAAAGTTGGTCTTTCCATTCTGCCTCTTTGGATTCACCATTTCTCATTTTTATTTTAACTTTTCCTTCCAGAACCTTATCCTCTATAAGGGCATTAGTAAGTGTTTCCAGAATAGACCGACGCTGTAAATCTTCTTGATGTCCCCACGCATCATATGTGAAAGTATAATATCCTTCTCCTTCAAGGTCTTTCTTTATCTTCTCTACCACATTAGATTTACCAGAACCCCACTTCCCCTCCAAGCCAATTATCCTAGGCATCTGCTCCCGTCCTCGAGAGGATGCAGAATCATTAGAACGAATGTACTCACAAATATTATTTGCAAGATTGGTCTGAGATTGACCTTCAAAAACGTCATCTCCGGTTGGTTTATCAGGAATAAACCGAGGATACTGTTCATTATTTGCCATTGTATTTTTATTTTTTAATTTTCCTAACAATGCAACTATAAATTTATGAATTATACCAAACATAGTCAAGTAACTATTTCATACGATTTGCAACAACGTCTTCTTTTCGACCAACAATTGTGTCCATTCTATCAAACATCACCTCCGCCTCTTGCTCGTTCAACCCAGACTTTACCGCTACAGCCAAAAGATCTTCTTTCGTCGGTTCGATACTGTCATTGATTGAAGTCGTGCGAAAACCGTTAATGCCATCGCTGGGCAACAGGTCATATGCCGGAGCAAAATGCCAATCACCATCCCGATGAATAAAGGCGAAGTTTTTAGCGTGGTCGTCCTTGTTGCCTATGAGATAATTGAACACCATCAGTCGATAGACTTTCCACAGCTCGGCTACACTATGTGTCAACATGGCGCACACCTGAAAAATATGTATGTAGTCGATACTTGGCAACCGATAATCGGCACCGATAAGACCAGCCACGCTAACGACATGCAGTTTGCCTTGAGGCGTTCGGTCGAAACGTTCCACACCAAAATACTTACCTTCGAAAAGCCGTGTATCAGGCATTTCGATTCCGCACTCTTTAGCAAGCAGCGAATAGCGGTATTCATCTATACCGATACTCTGCGGATCTCTCTTGGCACGAAATTTTACCAGCCACTCTTTGCCTTCATAACGGGCGAAGATCTTGGGACGTGCACCACCCGGAGAGCCACCACGGTCTTGAAATTCCTCGATGCCTTCACCTCTATATTCGTCGCTGTCCAATATCCGCTCTGCTTCCAATGCCAACTTCTCAAAATCAGCATAATCCTGTCGCGTCACGACACTATGATCCGGACGGAACTCCAAGGCTCCACGTCCCGACGATCCCACCAGTGCAAGACGATCCAGTAGAGTAAGCACGCGAGGATTGATCCCCTTTTGTTGCAGGTATCGGTCCAGGACAAGAAGGCCCCATCCATCGGGCAGGCAATCATCGAAAACTCCGAATCCACCTTCAAACGGACGCGGTTTAGCAATAAAGACACCGCTTCGCAAATGCAGCTCAACCGGGGAAATAGAAAAACCAGAATTAAGCCACTCTGCCGAATATTCGAAGGCACACAGTCCTGCTTTCGTCAGAGCCAAACGTCCGACCTGCCGATTGTTATATATTACTTCTATCTGCTTGATGCTATTCATTTTTCTTTCCTCGTTTACGGGTAACATTTTGTTCGTTCAATACATCATCCAATGATTGATATTGCTTTTGTGCAAAGAGAGCATCAAACTCTGATAACGCATTCAAAGCAAATCCAATCTGAAGCAACCCCTTCAAAGAGATTTCTCCCGTCTGTTCGAATCGGCGGTAAGTAGCGAACTTAAGACCGGCTCGTGCAGCCATACCTTCCTGAGTTAGGTTCAATTCCAGTCTACGGGCTCTAACTCTCGTTGCAATCTGGGAAGCCACTTCGCTTGGATTTAACACATCAAAAGCTAATATATTATTCATAGATTCTTATTTATCAAGGAAACAAATAAAATAATATTCATTGTAAAGGTAATGAATATTTTTTATTTTAACGTCAATGTTTAAGGCCTATTTTCCCACTAAAAGAAAAATTGACTTTACTTTTATCCCCGTATTCATATATACGTTCATTAAAGTAAAGTCAAAATAAGGGAAGAAAAGAGATGGCTGCGCCATGAAAATGTTTTCAGTCATTTTTTCTTTTGGCTGCAAAATTTATATGTGCTCCTGGTGCTATTAAGGCCGAGTAAAACACCTCTCCGATCAGACGCAATATCCCACAATTGGAACTCCAAAATATCCGTGAATCCATCCTCGATTTTACAGCCCTTTTGGGCGAAATAAACCCCGACATGCCCTATCTTTGCAGACGAGGGCTGTCGGGGCTCAAAAAGGCTGTTTTTGCCTTTTTCCCCTCTGTTCGGAGGGAGTCGATAAAAAAAACGTTAAATCTTCGATTTTTAGAAAAAAAACAAGTAAATTTTTGAGCAGTCTACCTTTTAAACTATAAACCATTGATAGTCAATAAGAATATGATGATGCATCGAAAAGTGCCGGAAGTGATGTAACTGCTCCGGAGAAGCATAATGCCTTGTTGCAATATATCCAAGAATATTCAACTAAAGATACACCTCTTTATGGAGGAGTTATCATTCAAGATGGAAGTAACTGGCTATATTCCAAACTACCCATTGAGAATACAACTGATTTGTTAAACTGGGATGCTTTTTATCCTAAAAACGCATAAAGATTATGGCTAAAGGTATAGATCCGAAATTTGTTCACTACGGTATTCGTAAGGATGACTTGTCAATGATAGAAGCTATTTGCGAAGTTGAAGGGATAGACTTTGAATGGCTCAGTGAAGATATTCTGAAGGCCTATCATGCCAAAAAGGTTGATGTGATAGAAATGAGTGATAATGAAACGGAAGACATCATCCGTAATGCAATCCAAAAAATACGTCAATAAATACGATTATGCTGATACAGAGAATTAAAATAAGCAATTATAAGACTTACTTGTCACTTGATCTGGATTTGACAGTCGATGATGATCGCCCGATTATTCTGATTGGCGGTGCAAATGGTGGCGGTAAGACTACTTTATTCGAGGCCATAAGCGGAGCTCTTTATGGTCTAAAAATTGAGAACAAAGAGCATTTCATGGAATTGCTCAATCAGGGAGCCTTAAACACAGTCAAACCAGAGATTTCCTTACAGGTAACATTTGTAGGGAAAGTTCTCGGCCAGCAACAGAAGTACATATTAAAGCGTGTTTATCAGTTAAATCCGCAAGGAAAACCATTGGAAAGCGTATCGCTGAACATGAATGGGAACATGTATGTTTACGGTACGATGACTACTCCCAAGGACCGGGTAAAAGCAGAACAGGAAATCAATAAAATCATCAAAGCTAATCTGCCTCAGGAACTGAGTCAGTATTTCCTATTTGATGCAATGCAATCGAGTGAATTGCTGAAGAAAAATGTATTTGCCCAAACCATTCGTGATAATTTCGAGAATGTGTTGGGCTTCAAAAAATACCTTCAGTTAAAGCGTGCCGCTGAAAAACTACAACAGGAATGGGCACAGCAACGTCTTGAAGCAGAAAAAGAAGCACAGGAATATAATGAACTATGCGCACAAAAAGACAAGCTGACCGCAGACTTAAATACGTGTATAGCAGAACAAGATGCAAAATATAAGTATCTTGCGTCGGTAGAAGTGGAATATAAACGGGCAAAAGACGGTGCTCAAGAAGCTTCTGCCCTTAATAAAAAGATACAAGAGCTTGCCGGCAAAATTGACGATATTGTAAAACGTGCAGCAACTTATGCTGAGGATTTGAAAGCATTTGTTGACAACATAGAAATTGATTTATTCTTGCCTAAATTAGCTTCGAACCTGGCACAAGAAATCAATAATATTCTGCACATAAAAGAACAGCTTCAGAAAGAGAATACCGGTGCTTATCCGTTGGAGACATTGAAAGACGTAACAAACAAAATTATAACTTACTTAAAAGATTTGTCACTGTGCAGTGAATCTGTGGATGAAGAACAGGTTGTATCTCATATTGTAGCTATCCAAAATAGTACTAATAAAGAAGATCCTTTTGGTTATCTTGACGAAGCGGAAGTAACCGCTTTGACTAACTTGGTAAAAAGAACTGGCTCCAATCAGTTCATTGCACTTGACCGCCAGCGCCAGGAACTGGAAATTCAACTTTCGACGTTGGATAACTTACGTTCGCAAAAACAGACATTGGAACAAACGCAAGCCGGTGGTAACGAATATCTAATTCAAAATTATGAAGCCTCTCAGAACCAGATAGAGAAACTGAAAGGTCAGGAAGCGACACTGAAAGCAGACATTCAACGTCTTGAGAAACGGATTCATCAGTTTGATGTACAAATCCAGCAAGAACCTGATATTAAATTCGACACTTTGGTCAAGCTCAAACCTCTGTTTGAAAAGATTGCAGACAGTTTGCTGAAGAAGAAAAAGCCCAGATTGAAAGTGAAATGCAGCAGCAACTTAACAAGTTACTTATTTCATACAAAAGTCATGTAGCCAAAGTTGAGTTGTCTGACAGCATTGAACAATTCAATATAAAGCTCTATCATACTGCCGGAAATGAGATTTCATTGAATCAGCTCAATGCTGCATCCAAACAAATCTTCATCCAAGTTTTATTGAAAGTATTACGAAACCTGGGAGATTATAATCCGCCTGTAATGATTGATACAGTAATGGGGTTCTCGATAATGAAAGTCGTGATGCCTTGATGGAAGAATATTTTCCACAATTGGCAGAACAAACTATTTTGCTTTGTACGACCTCTGAAATCAGGACAGACAGCGACTATATCAAACTGGAACCGTTTATCTCTAAAACCTATACACTTCATCGCAATGTAGAAGCACAGAATACTACGGTTGAAGACGGTTATTTTGGTTTAACTCTTAATCAGTAAAAGAAATGAGCATCATAAATTTTTCAAATACGCGTCAGATGGAAGGATTGTTTGATGCAATCAATCCAATCAAGGAACTGATTGAATCAAAAATCAATCTTTCCAGAACGGCTGATCGTGAAAAACGTATAAACTTGAATCAGAATAAGATAATGCGTATCTGCTTCATCGTGGGACTAAGTTTGCCTACAAAGCGTTCCATAGATGATTACAAGAATATACAATTGTCTGTGTCATCCATACGAATTACTCCCAGTTTTTTCACAATGCACGATTTAAGCACCTTATATTCAGCATTGTTAAAATTAAGGTATTCGGACTTGAACATTGATTGGACTCAAAACGCTACGCTTTCTCGAATTATCGCAGCAGAAATGCTCCGTGGACGTGACTATCTGATAGCTGACAACAATCTGGATTCCTTCTTATACGCTATGAACAACAAAGTAGCCATGGCAAAAGATATTCCAGTTCTGAATCTTCTGATTGGTAACTATGGTGATGAAGAAATGGAAGCGACTTTGGATATAAACAGTCGTTCCATTACCAACTCACAGATTATTATTGCGGGAGCTACAGGTTCCGGAAAGACCAATCTGCTGGCTGTTTTGATTCAGCAATTCAGAATGTTATCCACAGAATCACAATATCCCGTGAACTTCCTGCTGTTTGACTACAAAGGAGAGTTCAGCGATATACAGAATAACCATTGGTTGGCACTCTTCGATGTGGACCGTTCTTGTATTCTGGATCCATTGACACAGCCATTGCCTTTTACTCCATTTAAGGATTTCACAGAACGCTCTATCAATGAAATTAATCTGTATTCTACAGAAATGTCTTCTGCTTTATATTCTATAGACCGAGTAAGTGCGAGTGCCAACATGAACAATCGTCTTAGTGAAGCTATTGTAGAAGCCTATAAATCGACAAATGGCGCCCCTATTTCATTTGAATTAATGCTGAAATGCTATCAATCACGAATGAAAGATGCAAATAATGATGATAGTATTTCTTCTGTTCTGAAGCAATTGGTTAATGCACATATCTTTGAATCAGAAGATAAAGTTTCTTTGATTGATGACAGCTACATCATTAAGATGGATGGGTATCCCAAAGATGGACCTATAGCCAAAGCTATTGTGTATTTCCTGATGTCTAAACTTAATAACATTTATGAGCTATGGATAAACAAGCAGTAAATGATGAGGTAGTACAAATACGTCATTTCTCTATTATTGATGAAGCTCACTATATGCTTGACTTCGACAATCGCCCACTGCGTAATCTAATTGCAGTAGGACGAAATAAAGGTTTAAGTATTATTCTTGCCACTCAGAATATGAGTAGTTTCAAATCAAAAGGTTTTGACTTTTATGCCAATGCTCAGTATCCTCTGATTATGAAACAACAGACTATTGACGATAAGGTCATCAAAGACTTGTTTGGTGTGAGTGGCCAGGAACTTCAAGAAATCAGGACAGCGATAGCAGGGCTTCAAAAAGGCGAGCTGATTATAAAAGACCAAATGGCCTTTGCCCTGGGCATGGGGAATAAGTATAAGAAAATTAATGTGACACATTTGATATAATAAGTATGGCTTGCAAAAATAATATTATACTCACCTCAACTTGTATAATAAGTAGTGTAACTTGTGTCGTTTTGACATTCTGGGGGCAAATAAAAAATAATGGAACTATAACGACTGATTCATACATAGGGATTATAGCTTCATTAATTGGTGTCTGTGCTACAATAGTTGTTGGTTTTCAGATTGCTAGTTTTTTTGAACTACGTAACTTAAAACAACAAATAGATCAAGTTGAAAAACAACGCAAAGATTTAGAATTATACAAGACAACCATTTCAAATGAAATACATTTATCTAAAACAGGTATGTCAAACGCATTTGGTATTTTATCTGTAGTAGAAAAAGGGTCTTTACTAGGCTTTGCTGCACGTGTTAGTTCCATCGTTTGTGATGATCTGCAAGCTACACCTGGTAATATATTACTAACTAGATACCAACAGTTGTATGATGAAATCTCTTTTTTCTTAAAAACAAATGATTATGTAGATTTAATGTATCCTATAACAGAAAATCTTAAATATATTCATATACCGCAGAATAAAGAAAATTATACTGAGATTATGAAATTGCATTTCGATATCATCACAATGATGGAGAAAGCGAAACAGAATCTTGTGAAATAATGGTTTTGTCCATAATAAGTGTAATATAAAACTAATAAGGAGAGGATTCAATATGAAAAATATAGATTTGGATTATGAGATACCAGAAAAAACATTGACTGGTAGAAAACACATTTCTATTTTAATAGGAGCCGGTTTTTCTGCACCTCAAGGGTATCCGATAGGAAATACAATGAATGAGAATATTTTAAACTTTGAGAAATATAATGCAGATTTTTCCCCAAGTGGGGTACTGTGCTGTTCAACAACTGGAGAAAAACCTACTTTTCAGGGAGAAGGGATACTTAATCTGCATCAAAAACATTTCGTATTTTGCAAGCGTCTAATAAAAAAGTATGCAGAGACACATAAGTTCGACTATGAAGAGTTTTATGACTTTATAAAAAGTGAAGAAGTATATAACTCATGCTACGAAACATTGTGTGATGATTTATTAGACGAATATACGGATTATGGAGGTTTCGTCTTCAGTTTGCCCGACATCTATAATCAGATGGTAAGATATTTGCTGAGAGACAAAGATGGTAATTCTTTTTATGAAAACCAGCCATTCCACATAAGCTTTGTGGAACATTACGATGGCTTTCTGAAATACCTAAGTCACTTGAAAGAAGATTACATCATTGATGTGCATACACTGAACCATGATTTACTTTTTGAATCTTTTAATAAGACTGAATATATCAATGGTAGTATTTCCGACGGTTTTGATGAATATGGTTCTGAGTTTTACGGAATACTGAATAGAGACAATACTACTTATCATTGCCGGTTAGAAAGATACACAGCCAGATACGACGCTCCTATAAGGCTTTATAAATTACATGGCAGTTTAGATTATGTGCCTTATTACAAGACTGTTGAGAACAATTTTATGATACCCATCAAGTATGTGAAAATAAGGGAAGGTATTGGCGTAAGTGACTTATTAAGAGGGATACGAAGCAAAATGGGTTATGAAAGTTGCCCAATTGCTTACCACGCAGATTTTCTGACCGGCACAACCTCTAAAATAGAAAAATACAACAATCCATTACTTTTCAAGAAACTCTTCAAAAGATTCAGAAAGAACCTGCGAAAAGCAGAAAAACTGATAATCATAGGATATGGATGTAAAGACGAAGGAATTAACAAAATAATATTGGAGAACTTTGATTTCGCCCACAAAAGTACTTATATCTTTGATAAGTATGCAGGTGATAAAGTCTGCGACTTTGGCAAAAAACTCTCGGCCAATGTAATAGATGGAATTGAAATTGAAGATATAGTTCCTGAAATTTTTCAATGAGTAAATATAGCGAATTATGGAAAATAATCGTACAACATTTTTGATAGGCGCAGGAACACCGCTTGACTTGGTTTTACCACAAGATGTGATTAAACCTTCAACTACAGAAATCACAAATGATGTTCGTAGGGTCTACACAGATTATCTTACTCAAGGTGATACAATAACTATTGTAGATGATATCTACAACTGGCTAATGAAAAATTATCCACCAGACCGTTCTAATCCATATGTAGGTGGAACACCTACCCCTTATATTCATTTTGAACATTTGTTTCACGTATTAGAGATGTTAGATGCTTACAGTTGGGTATGGAGCAGAAACAGTAAAAACCCAAATCTATATCCGGTTTTCGCTCCTTTTGTCCAACCTAATATAAGTTTTGACACTAATACACTTAGTTCTGTCATGGACCAATTTATCCTTAGAATAATGGATATTGTGAATGGATATGATTCTAATTTCTTAAATTATCACACTAATGAATGGTATTGGAAATTTTATCAACAGTTTGCTAAAGACAGTGACTTCTTTGTGTTAAACTATGACGCCACGATAGAAAAGGCAATTGGTACTTACGAGGATGGATTTGAAGCGGATGGTATTCAAAATGTATTTCTACGATTCAATCCCAAAAGGCTGTTTGAAAATCCTAATGGCTTATCTACGATAAATCATATGCATGGATGTATAAATTATTACTTCCAATCATATAAAAATATTAATGAAGATACCTATACTTTTCTATTCCATGACTTATATAAATATCCTGACTATGCAACAGTTAAAGGATTGATGACAGGACGAGGACAAAGCCAGCCATGCACCCAATCAGGAGAAACATACTATTCTTCTCCTATCGTTACAGGATTGCGTAAAACGGACAAGCTAAACTGTGTTCCATTTGACTTTTATCATGCCAATATGACCAATTGTATTATCAGAAATCACAAACTGGTAATTGCAGGATATAGCTTTGGAGATTTGTATTGTAATAACCTCTTGGAAAGAATGAATTTCTTGCATGGCGACCAAAAACGTATCGTACTTATTGATTTTTGGAATATTCAAAAAGGAGATAGAATACATGGAGGATATTGGCTAAATCAAAATCAAGGACAATTTCTTTGTCACATGACCAATTGTGGTGATTTCGACGGAGTTATTCATCAACTATATAAAAACGAAAATTCTCAAACAGGTGCCTTATACAGTGACAATGGATGCCTAATGGTATTACCAAAAGGATTCAAACATGCAGCAACTTGCAGTAATGAGATTGTTGCTTTCCTAAACTCATAAAAATAGAATAAGGGTACATCAATACTTATTTATTTTGAACTTATAATTTGAAACAATAGCATCCAAAAAACTAAAGAAAGGACCGTATCATTACTCAATGCTGAGCTTGATATGGTCCTTTTTAAGTATAATATTACAATCTGTAATTTTTGGCAGTCTATCACTCTCGGAAGAAAAAATTCCTCTTCTGCGGCAATCATGAAGCAACGGTCAGCATGTCGTTTGCCTGTTCTCTGCTGGTTATCTGTAAGTCACACAATGTCGCCCCTAAGGATTACCTAAATGACATTATAACACCCCAATATCCTATCATAAAAAGACACCCATGAGGGACTCTTGAGTCAGCTCTCGCCCAAATGGAAGTTGCAACATTCGGGAAGTCTATTGACCAAACAAAGCTCGGAATCCGGCAACTAATACTGACACTTACATATAGGTTTCAATAAAACGATAGCGACTACAACTATTAGGTTCTTAATGACAATCGCTATTGTTGTATATGAAGGTTCAATGCCTGTAGTTTATCGAATGCTTACTCTAATTCGCTTGTCCTTAAAGGAGCTTTGTATCTGACTCTTTGTGCAATACTTAGTCGTTAATAAACTCCTCTAGTCGTATATAACTTTGCCATGTCACATTTTTACAAAGTTTATCTACACTGATTAAATATGACGCATAAGAAGGGTCTCTGTTCTTTTTTGCTCTATAGAAATCAACATATGAACATATCGCCCCGATTGTAAGACTGCCTGCTATTGAAGCAATGCCAAACGGTTCTTCCATAAGAGCAGCAAAGGTTCCCAAAGCCGTAAGGGAAACAGGAACTCCCGTTGTAATGGGCAAACATTTTATATCCCTCCAACGATCCATGCTTTTCTTGTATTGTTCTTTCGAATCTAATAATTCCTTCACGAAATCTTCATTTACTTGTCCTGCATGTTGGATATTTGAAATCTTGGCAAGATGATTGGTAAAATCATCAAATTTCTCTCTCAGCAACTTTCTTTCATCCTTCCTTTTATTAACGAATGTAACAAGTTCACGTGCACTTACTTCCCCTATATTTTGAGGTACGATATCCTCTAATGTAACTGAACAGAAAAAACCTTTGGCCGTGGGATCTTGAAGAAAATCACCGAAATTCGCATTTTCACTGAAGTAAGGATTTATTGACCACGCATCCAAATCATCAGTACCTCTGTTAAGATTACGTATTCTTGCAACCACTTGTGATAACTTAAACATATATCCTCTTGCAAGCTCTTTTGATAAATGAAGCCAATTGTCTTCATCAATAAAGTGTTCTCCTATCAAATCTAGAAAAGGATATAACCTATTATCAATTTTTCCGGGATGAATTCTATCTTCATCCGAAGGAATAAGGCCTGCAGGCATACGATTTTCTATCCTATCACAAAGTTTCAAGAATTCTTCAAATGTGTCCTCTCTATCCTTGTCATCCAACTTGATATCTCTAACTAAGTCTTCATCAACCAACGCTTTGATTTCATCACTATCATTAGGAGAATAGCCTTCAGGAACAATCCTATAAACGTGGTCCCAAAGTAATAAACTTGATTTTACCCATGCCTCATTTTGGAATTCAATATGAGGATAATACAATATTGAATTTGGTTTCATATCTTTACTTCTATACTAATATGTTATTCTCAGTCCCTTTTAATTCTTATTCTATTTCTGAACGAAAAGAAATTCTTTACCAAAACTTTTCCTTAATACATTTTTATGCATCTTGAGGAACAATCAACGGATAGATTACGATAGCTATTAGCTTACATGTATTTTCTCCGTTTAAATTTTGATTATTATCTATAATAGCAGTGTTGTTCATGTCTGTAAAATTACATTTTTCTTTAAGTACTTTTGCAGCATTTAAAGTATTGTGAATAAAAAAACTGCTTTTGGTGTGGTTCTTCCGCGACCAAGAAAAAATAGTCAAAAAAGGAACAAACAGCTATATAAGTGTAAATCTTTCGGTCGTCAGTTCGTAGGAAGTTTCCGTCTCGATGACGAAGTCTTAAAGTCCGAATACATTGAGGGAAACCAGACCTTAGATCAGTTTGCTTCTAAATATAATGTTAACAAAAGTACTATTTGGCGTAGGTTCAAATCTATGTGTCATGTCCATGTGATTTCCCGTCATAAAGAAGTGGTCATTAATGTGGATACAACCTATTGGGGCGCAATTTTGGCCTCATGGTCATTAAGGATTCTTTTCGTAACAAAATACTGTGGCACAAATTTGTCCGTACAGAAACCATTGCGGATTATCTCAAAGGTGTGGAGTTCTTGCGTTCCCATGGATTCATTATTCACGATATTGTCTGTGATGGACTACGCGGCTTGTTTCAATCCCTCCGACAGTATAAGGTACAAATATGCCAGTTTCATCAGATAATGATTATAAGACATTATCTCACAAAGAAACCAGATATGAAAGCCACACAAGAACTACTTGCAATCTCCAAAATGATTACACATACCGATAAAGAGGGCTTTATACGTATATTGGAAAAATGGCACGAGCAATGGAGTAACTTCATAAAAGAACGAACTATTGACAGAAAATCCGGGAAATCAACCTACACATATCCAAGACTTAGAAGTGCTTACCTCAGCTTAAAAAGAAACTTAAAATGGCTGTGAACATTTCAGGATTACCCCAAATCACATCTAACAAGGCGAAAGGACCTCGTTACATGAACACGATATCATTCATAGAAAAACTCGGAATTATTCGGCAGAGAGCTGGACAGTTTTATGATTTGCCTGTTGGTATGCTATTGATATTGTTTTCCCTAATTTTCTAAATTCCACTATCAGAATCAAGTTATGAATGTCCAATGAACAATACCACATACTCTCTTACAAAAACTGGTTCATAATTATGCGAACTTCTATCATGGACTTTGGCAAACGTGATTTCCTTAACTGGATAATCTCAGCTACAACTCCATTGAAAATCCGGCAAACAATCTCATATTTGCAAGTATGAAAAGTTAAATATGCTTTCCAAAATCAACCATTTGTAGGACCTGTTACTGGACTAATATACTCGCGATGTCGTATCGCGGGATTACGCCTTGTTTGCCCGATGTATACCTTGCCATCTGGAAAAGTATATTTATAATGTATCCTTTCATTATTATGGTATATTACTATTCGATAAATATTTCATTGACATAGCGTTTTTAACTTATTTGTAAAATCGAAATCACTAAATTAAATCCAATCATATCACTGCACTCTACATTGATATTATCCGTTATTCTAATTGTTTCCTGTATATAAAATCCAGTGTATTACCATCTTTATCTTTCCACTCATTCCATCCATTGGCTGGCCGCCCTATACAAAAATCGGCGGCTGTACTGGGGCTGGAGAAGGTTTTGTCAGAATCCATTATCCAAACACCGTTATTCAAAGTAGCATATTCCTCGACCATCTTTTCTCGCTTTGCTTTCCATGTAAAAGAAGGAACGCAATTATTGGCGATGATACTACCCTTTAACACAGTAAATCCTGCAGAATTATAAAATCCTTTTGCATTACAGCCTCGGGCTTTTGTATAAAACAGGTGCTCTTCCTTTGGCTGGGATATTTCAAAGATGTCACAACCAATGAATGATGCGAGGAACCTGATATCCTCAAAAAACTCATCCATGGCATCTCTCTGATGTTCGGGAAGATTTGGAGCTTTGGGAATCTGCTTGTTCTCATTCAATACAAACGAGTTCGACTGTTTGGCTACTACAATTGCGCGATATTCCAGATATTGCACGTCGGCTTTGGTCATATCTTCGTCTTTTGAAACAAAGACAAGCGCTTTCTGCCAGAATGCTTTTTTGCTGTCATGGTCTTTTACCCGTTCCTTAAAATTTTCGGTCTCTCCGATATAGGCCTGTGGTTTCGTCACCTCATCTTCTCCGATCAGTATGTAGAACGCCGGCTTGTGCAGTTTCTCCTGCTCATTCAGATAGGCCAAGTTCGAGCGTGGAATTACAAACATCTGACAAATCTTGTTGCTGATGAATGCATACTGCGTTCCCTTTGGATCGCCGTCAATGAGGTATGTAGTTATTGTTTTTCCCATAATGGTAATATTTATACAACAAATTCATTTAATTCTTCTTTCAACTGTTTCCAATTCGGGAAATATTGAGTTAGTAAAGCTGTATACTCTTCATTGTGTAATCTAACTTTGATATGTAATAATTCATGTACCACAATATATTCAATGCAACGAACAGGTTTCTTGATTAATTCAAGGTTAAAAATAATATTTTGTGTACGGTGATTACAACTTCCCCATAAAGTTTTCATTTGCTTGACCTCCCATTTGTTCACACACACACCCAATATTTTTTCCCATTTGGCAATAAGTGGAGGAAGCATCAATTTGAACTCCGCGCGATACCATTCTCGCAACACTTCTGCTCGGCGTGCTGCTGTTGCACCTTCACGGACGTATAGTTTAATATATTCATTACCCTGAATTTCTACTTTTGCAGATGCATGATGATACAACACCTTTAAGCGATACCTATAACCTTTAAAGTAATGATTCTCTCCAGATACATATTCACGGGGTGTTTGGCGATTCTGACCAAGAATCTGGGTTATACGTTGATTTATCCACGGCATTTTCGTAATCAAGAATAATCGCACAGCCTCCTCAGTCATTCCAATAGGTGCAGACACATGAACACGAGCATTAGGTGGATATATGGTAAGATGTATATTCTTAATTTCCTTCCACTCGACTTCTGCAAATATATTAGAAACTTTAATAATAGTCATTAGTATTCTTTTTGTGCAACGATCAGCTGCATTATATCATCGAGCTTATCTTGTTCTACTCCTTTCAATGCACTTTCAACAGCCCTTCGCAATGCTCTCATCTTTTTCAAGCCGCTACTGTCCATATCCCTAAAACCATCGCGAGCATTTGCTTTGATTGTTTCGTGAACTCGAAGCGCCAACGATTCATCGCCTCCAAGATTATCATAAAGAGCACGCTTACCCTTTGTATCGATGGTTGCAGGGTATTTTGCCTGAATGGTCGATCGAGCCTCTTTCAGTTTCTCAATGAGTTGTTTTATCAATTCCTTATATTGGAGCTTACCATCTTTCTGTTCTTGAAGCAGGTGGTTGAGCAAATCAGACATTTTATCAAAGTAGGCCGGATTGTTCGGACGCTCGCTGATAATCATCTTTCGCATATTTGCCGCCAAAATCTCCGCAACAGAACGTTCATTCTGCTTGATTTTCTTTGGCAGCGCATCAATCGCCTTATCGCCCGCCGTATCAATCAGGTCGAGAAATGATATATCGGCCAAATCCACCAATCTTTCACTATCTTCTGCCCGTACATAGTTATCAATAAGCTGACGCATGGCCGGATCATAATATTTCAAATCGAGCGCATCTCCACTTTTTAATTTTATTTCATCTTTGATATCATTAAAATAGTCTACCTGCCTTTTGACATCGGCAGCCTCCTCTGCTGTATAGCCAGCCTGTTCCATCTCATTGGCGATGTCAATATAACGGCGCACCAAACGCGACACAAGTTTATAGAAGGTTTCGCGTTTATTGGCATTCCCCTCACATTCATTTTGCTGATTTTCAACAGGTGTAGTCTCCGCATAGACAAAATATGCAAAATAACCTTCCCGAGTTTGCGGATATATCACCTCACACATCGTATATACTGCCTGTAATGACTCTTCCAAAGCCTTGCGACCTTCGGTAAGACGAGTCAAAAGAAGGCCTTTAACATCGTCGGCATCGTAACCATCAAATGCCCCATTCGTATAATCCTCGATTGCACTCTTTACCGCTCCAAACAGATCTTGGTAATCAATAATATACCCGAAATCTTTTTCCTCACTATCTACTCGATTCACACGACAGACCGCTTGGAAAAGATTGTGATCCCGCATTTTTTTATCGATGTAGAGATAGGTTGCCGACGGTGCATCAAATCCGGTCAATAACTTATCTACGACAATCAGCAACTTCATATCTCCGGGGTGGTCCGTAAACTCCTTTTTCACCCAAGTTTCAAACTGTTCAGGAGTTTTGTCGCCGATCATTCTTTGGTATATCTCATATTTTGTGAGATCCTCGGTCTCTCCATCACCTTGATACTCGTCTTTTACCGATGCAGTACTCGCATCGTAACTTGTAACAACAGCGCAATGCCCTTTCAACTCTGTCGATTGAAAAACCTCCCAGTAACGACACGCCTGATAAATACTGTCGGCCACAAGCATGGCATTTCCATAGCCGCCTGCCAAAGCCCGTTTGGTACTCATATCTTGGCAAATATCCGCAACAATACGGTCGATACGCTCCTTACTGCTAAACAGCTTCTCCATTTTTGCCCAACGCTCTTTCAGAGCCGCCCGGGCGACCGAACTCACCCCCCTAGTCTTCGCATCAAACCACTCATCGATTTTCTCTCGTTTGCCCAAGTATTGTTCTACATTTCGGGCCTCATAACGCAAGTCAAGAATAACCCCGTCCTCTACGGCCTCATTAAACTTATAGCTATGAATATACGAGCCAAAGGTCTCTATCGATTTTTTCTTATCCGTATGGAGCAGAGGCGTACCCGTGAAACCTATCAGCATCACATCGTCGCCCATGATATGCTTCATGGCTTCGTGGAGCATGCCGCCCTGTGTGCGATGACATTCATCAACAAAGACATAAACATCACCCTTCGCTCGAAAATCAGCGGGGAGCGATTTTGCCAACTCTTCAAGATACAAGTCGAGCGACTTACTTGCCTTCTTATTTCCTACCGATATGGCATCGCCGTCATTCTTGTTGCCGAATTTGTGAATCAACGTGCAAATCAACCAAGGTTCGGCAGCATTGAGCATCTCGATCAGCTTACCACCGCTCTTGGCTCGCTGAATCTGCTCCCCTGCATCTTTGAAGCCCGATTCTATTTGTTTGTCCAGCTCATCGCGGTCTGTAATAATCACCACACGAGCATCACTTACGTTTTCACGTATCCATCGGGCCAGCCAAATCATCGTAAGCGATTTACCCGAACCCTGCGAATGCCATATAATACCGTTTTGCTTCTTGCAGATTCTGGGTTGAGCGGCTTTGACAGCAAAATATTGATTGGGACGAGCGGCTTTTTTGATGCCTCCATCAAAAATGATAAAATCATGGATATATTCCAATAACCTTGCGGGCTCAAAAAACTGCAACACACTACGATCCAACTCATTGGGGTATTCCTCGGCCGTGAAGCGCGAGGGTTTGCACGGCTCGCCACACGGTTCTTTCCAACGCAACCAGAATTTTTCGGGCGTCTTAATTACACCATAGTGCAATCCCTCGGTATCGTTACCCGCAAAAAGTAACTGTATGGTCGTGAAGAATCGGGGAATATAACCGTCCTGCTGGTTACGGATATTCTGGCGAATACCCTCGTGGGCAGAGACCGTACTACGCTTGAGCTCGATTACGGCAAGAGCAATACCATTGACATAAACGACCAGATCGGGACGGCGGTCGCTTTCGCCTTGAATGGTTACTTCCTCGGCTATCTGGAAATCATTCTCCATCGGATTCGCCCAGTCGATAAGGTGCACCATCTTTTTCTTTTCGGTCACCTCGGCCTGTACATTCACGCCATAGCGCAACAAAGTATACACCTCCTTGTTGGCGTTATACAATCCCCCACCAAGGGAGTTTGCCGCCTGCTTGAATTTAGCGATGGCACTCCGTATCTCCTTGTCGGTATAACCGCGCCGCGAGAGGTATGCCGTGAGCAACGTTTCTTCGATATTGGCGTTCCCCTCACGAGTCTCCCAATTCCCGAGACAGGTGTACTTTAAGACATTCTTAAAAAGCCCTATCAACCTGTTTTGCGTTACACGCTCCTTTGCCCCGATGTTTGTGTCCATAGTCTATTTTATCTTTAATCTTATTTGTCCCGTTAATAGCTTTTGCATCATGCCCGATTTTAAGAGGCGGTACTTATCTCGCTGGGCTTCAAGGTCGGCTATCTCCTTATCCATATCGCTCAATATCGTAGCAATCGCTATTTGCTCCATCTGATTAAGAGGAAGATATATAGGAATTTCATCAAGACTTTTAAGTATTATTGTTGCAAAAGTTCCTTTTGCTTGCCGACTATCTACTTCGCGCTTAAAATTTTGAGACAACAACAAATAATACATAAACTCCAGATTAATAATACTACTAGGTATAATACCCAATATACCTTGCTTGGTCGCTACAGGAATTTTATTAATTGAGACATTCCCAATAGTTGCCCCATTAGTATATATAATACTATTAACTGGAACAATCCATGCTGAACTATTATTTATTCCCTCACTAGTAATAAATGAATTGCAAGACTCAATATATTTTGTTTCGGTATCTTCGATTTTAACAAAAGGAACATCTCCGTTTGCATAGAATCTCATATTATTGGTATCAGGAGTTCCCCCTTCAGATGCATATCTATACAAATCAGAAAATTTCTTTTCTACCCATGGGTCAGAAAAGCCGGGGAGGCGTTTTTTGCCGGTTAGGAGTTGTTGCATTGCCCCTTGCTTAATCAGGCGTTTCTTGGCGATTTTTTTATCCAATGCCGCAATCAATCCATCTATATCACCCAGCGCCTCCGCAATAGCCTTTTGCTCGGCAATATCTTTTGGCCCATATATAGGTAAATTCTTAACAATATTGGCAGTATAACTTTGTTGTTTAGTCCCTTGACAATATTTAAATGCCAAATATTGCCCCCACATGCGATAAAACCAAAACAAATATTCAGTGCACATCCTCTCTGTCCCATTTATTGCCAAACAAGACTGATTGGTTGTAGCAGGAGCTCCAACAAAAGCACATCGACCACGAGTACCTTCGGCTTCAAGACCTGTAATTGCCATCAGAAATGTCCCAGACTGATGAACACGCAAATTAGTATTCCGCACTGCTTGCTGGGAGATGTGTTCAATAGTGTCGAAAATTTTATTATAATTTAATTCCCCACTAGAAATCCATCGCACATTACCTTTATAATATTCAGGAATACCACGATAAGGAGTAGCTCCACTCGAAAACGTGGTTAGCACATTTTGAAAGGTACACACCCCCCAATCCGATGGAATCGGGCCAAATTCGGTTTGTTTATATCCTTGTGGTATATTCATATTTTCTTCAATGGACTTTTTCGGTATATAATTGGGATTGTTCACATCGCAACCTTATATTGCTTTACCCAGCCGTTGTTTATATATGAAACAAGTTCCGACTTGATGTCTATTTTATTCTCAGAACTACTCATGTTTTTTATCATTTATAATACACTTGGGAAACATATTATACACTCTTATGGCATCTTCATATCTATCCTTAATCAGGACAAATTTCGGAGATTTTCTGATTTCAAAATCTGTAGCAATCATTGTGTCTTTATCACTTGAATAGCAAGACTGATTATACGAGGCTGCCGCAAACTCTTTTAGATTATTAAGTATAGTATCCAGCTCTTCATATTCATCAATCTGCAAACAATATTGTATTGCTTCCAATGCACTAACAAATGCTTTTACACATTCCTCACTTTTATACAACATATAGCTACGATTGAGCGCAATGTCATAACGACTACGTGCCGATATTTTCTCTATCTTCTCTCGCTGGCTATTTATTTCCACCTTGAGTTTCTCTATCTCTGCAAGTTTGTTTTTTATCTCCAATGCATTGATGATTTGCCACCCAACTGCAAAAGTTACTAAAATACCAATCATAGTAACCATTACTCCAATGAAAGTATCAAGAGACACATCTGCAAGCGAGACATTACAGAAAATCAACAATAGAGCAATTACCAATATACCGACAACGGCTAATAATAGAAATATGATCTTGAGATTTTTCTTCATAATAACCAGTTTAATATCCCATCTGTTTCAAATGTGCAGCAACTTTTGCTTCTAAATCGGCTATCTCGGCATCAATCTCGGGGAGCGTCTGGGCATAACGCTCAGCCAGAGCCGACACCTTGGAAGTGAGCTGCTGACTGATACGCTGCATCTCGCCGTCAAGGCGCAAGGCAAGCGATGCGAACCACTTCCGCTCGATAACCAAGCGCTTGATATCCGCCTCGGACAAATCGGCATACTTGACGACAAGAGCAGTAAGCAGGTCGTACTTGCACTCCTTGATCAGTTTCTTATTGAGTGATATATCGCCTTTGAGGTCGAGATACTTTTGCAGTACGGCAATTTCGTCGGCATCGGCCTTCTTGTCGAGCGTCTTCATTCGTTTCTTGATATTGGTATCGGTCATCTTACCATCGGGGAAGTTGTCCTCATCGAGGTAATTCTCCGCCTGCTCCTCGACCAATTCCGCAAGCTGTGTCTCATTTTGTGCCAGCAACTCCTCGGCCGCAGCAATAACATCGCGCTTCTCTGCAAAATACTCGTCGATGACGATTGGCACAGGCAGCAGGTCGCAAACGACATCTTCGGGCGTAGCAGCCTTTTTCTCTTTCTTCTTGGAAGCTGGTTGTGGCGTGTACAGTTGCACCGTCCAGCCTCCGGACGAAATCATATAGCAATCATCTTGCATCGTTTCACCCCAGTAGTTCATCAAACCGTCATAGACATCATACGCCTCGACAAGCGACTTATCTACCTCGAAGACAGCCAACAGCGAGTTACCCAACCGCTCGATAAGTTTCTTGGGTGCAAAACCCGGGACGAGAGCGTAAAGTTGAGCCCGGTGAGAATCGCACCACCCGGCAAAACTCTTCTGGAACACCTCTTTCTGATTACGGAAATCTACATTCCCGGTAACAGCATCACGCACTGCCTCCGGGTTACACTTCAATGAATAGTAACCTTTGCGCGTAGGATAGTCGCAAAAGAGGTCATCACAAAGCGACGGACATACCTCCCAATAGGTATCGAACTGGTCTATATCGTGTTTGGGCAAGCCTCCATGAAGGTGTGCATCGATATCTTGCAGAATCTCCGTATCGGGAGCAGATACATAGCGAGGAATGTTGAGATTGTAATCGTTGCGTTCAATCTCCTCCATAGGCACAAAGCGCGCATAATGAGGCACATCGCGTTGTGCTTGCCACGCATCGACAATGCGCCGAATATCCTGCTCTCGCAGACGATTCTTGGCACCGTCTTTGATATATCCACCTTTGGCATCGATCATAAACACGCCCTTGCGCCCTGCTGCTTCCGACTTTTCTATAATGATGATACAGGCCGGAATACCTGTACCGTAAAAAAGATTGGCAGGGAGCCCGATGATTCCCTTGATATACCGTTTTTCGGCAACGAGATATTTACGAATCTGAGCCTCGGCATTGCCTCTAAAAAGGACGCCATGAGGCAAAATGCAGGCGGCACAGCCGGTCTGTTTCAGAGAGCGTACGATATGGAGAAGGAAAGCATAATCGCCATTCTTTTCTGGCGGCACACCTATTTTAATGCCTTCGCCCCAACGATGGTATTCATCTTCGAACTTTGCACTCTTCAACCACGACTTTGTTGAAAAAGGCGGATTTGCGACAATATAGTCGAAGGTCTTTAACTGGTCGCCTTCCTTAAATTGGGGGTCATTAATCGTATCGCCTTGTCTGATATCGGCATAGATTTCATTATGGAGAATCATATTCATTTTTGCCAAACCGACAGTAGCATTGTCTTTTTCCTGCCCATAGAGAGTTGCCCCACCGGGAGTTTCACACATAGCACGAAGAAGCAAGGAACCCGAGCCGCAAGTAGGGTCGTAGATAGTCGTCTTTCTCCCATTTTTGGCATTTCCTAACCCGATAACCTTAGCCATCACACGACTGACCTCGGCCGGAGTATAAAACTGGCCTTTACTCTTACCGCTCTCTGTGGCGAAATTCTTCATCAGGTACTCATAAGCATCACCTATAAGATCGTCATCTGCCGCTCTATTTTTGCTAAAATCGAGGTTCTCATTCTGGAAAACGGCAATAAGTTTACTTAGAGTTTCAACTTTGTCCTTTCCTTTGCCCAGCTTGGTGTCATCTTCAAAGTCGGCTACAAAAACGCCACCAAGTTGATTGGCCTCGGCAAGAGCAGCCATCTTTTTATTCATCTCCTCCCCAATATTCGGGTTACCTTTGAGAGCGACAAAATCCTCGAAGTAACAACCATCAGGTATATCTATATCGAAGCCCTCATCGTTACGCTTTTTATCGCTGATGTACTTAACGAAAAGAATGACCAACACATAATCCTTGTATTGACTTGCATCCATACCGCCGCGAAGTTCGTCGCAGCATTTCCACAATGTACTATATAGTTCTGACTTTTTTACCGCCATAATGATATTTCTAGTTAGCTATAAGTTTTTTGGGGTTTCTCATCTGGTATTTCCGCTATTACGGACGATACAAAGCTAATTAATTACACAACAATAAACTTAAAAACGCCTGTCTCCGCAACCACTCGCCCATAAAGCGGTCATATATTATATAACCATCGGCTGTCTGATAGATCCGTTCGTTTTCCATCAACCTCTTCTACGCTGCACTTACGCCACTTGCCGCCCGGAGTTTGTAGGCACCGATAAAATCTCCGGCCAAAACCTCTTTGACACCCCCTCGCAGGCAATGGCTTTCAACAGGCGCACCTGACCGAAAGAATAGCTCTGGACTCCTGCACCCTGTCGCAAAAGAATTCCGGGTTGTAATATCCCGAAATAAGAAAAGGATTATTAGGCTTCATACTATTTCAACCATTCTGTTACGGGTTTATCGTAACGCAAATATCGCAATAAAGCATAAGGAGACAAAATAATCCGCCTAAAATTTGCAGTGCACGTCTACATAAAAAGGGATATAAAATACATTTTCTTCACTTAAAAAACGAGGGGAATTTCTTACGGAGTTTTCCCACACATTAAGTATTTCCGTGTAACCTTGGGAAGAAGATAGGGCGATTTTATATGACATATAGGGTTGTCGAACATGATATTTATTGGTTGGAGGCTTGTGTTTGTGGTAATTGTCGTCGCATGACTTTCTGGAAATCCCGAACTATTTGTCCTCCCATATTTACAATAGTACTGTCGACTTTGTGTATTTCTACCGGTGTGACAGCGTTTTTGTATTTGGCTTTGCCCATACCGAACTTCATTTTATCTAAATTTCCCGAAATGTTCAGTCCCAGTTTGAAGGGTATGGGCGATTTGAGTATGGATATGTGATAATTGAAATTCATATCCAAGTCTTGGCTCCCTCCTACGGCAGCCCGGTAGCGATCCATTTCTATTACAAACGGGTAGACGTTTACATTACCGTCTTCGACACTGATGTTGACAGAGATACTGTCGATCAAATTTCTCTCTTTGTTCTTGAAGAAAAATTTTTTCGATATTTCGGCAAAAGTTTCACCGTCGAGAAGGACGAGGCTATCGCCTTCGACATGGATAGCCGACCGCAATGAGGGTATTTTTATATTGAGGCATGAGTCTAAGTCCGACTCGGCCGATACATTGAAATCGACAGTTCCTTGAAAAGACCGCAGCATGGGGACAATGGTATCTAACGAAGGGACAAAATCGACAAGTTTCCCGATATTGATATCGTGAAGTTTGAAATCGAATCCGGCATATCCCTGCTCTGGTTGTCGGGCTTGATAGATCAAAGTCGTGCGCATAGTCGCATCCATTCCTTCCATACTGAGCTCTTTGAGATGAATGGCTTGATTGCGTATATCTATTGCACCGTGTACGTTTTTGAAAACCATTTTCCCGTAACGAACCCGATTCAAATTGGTTTGTAATTCAAAATCGATATTTCGAGGAATAACGAATAGTTTTAGGGCAGTCGACGTTGTGTCGGATTCAGTTTCGATTTGAGCAGTGTCTTTTGGAAAAGAGATAGACCGAATTAACTGGTTACAATTTAGATTCTTAGAGGAAAGTGTTAATGTGGCCCGTAGTTTTTTATTGTGACGCATAGCGCCGTATAAATCGTGAATCGCGCCGGTCGCCGTCAAATCGGATCTTCCTATTTTCATGGTTGCGTTATGTAAAGTAATAGCTCGATTACCGACTGAAATCGCAGTCTTTTGCATTCGAATAGGTAAAGCCGATTGTGGGGTACGTACAAAAAGCCGATTAAAACCTACTATGCCTTTCGGAATCCACAAAGAGTCTTTTAATTGTTGTGCCGTTATTGTAATCCCGGCTTTGTCCATGCCCAATTTGGTATCTCCGAGACGGCAGAACAAGGTGTCGGCTTCTAATGCGAATCCTATTTCGGGTCGGGTAGGATTGTTTTCTGTCGGTTGTAATTTTATGGTTGCGGCAGTTTTTCCGCAAAATAAATTTGATGTATCCGGTAGGGATGCTTTTAGTTTGTTTGCATTTAGTTTACACTCTACAAGAGCGATTCGTGCAGTATCTTGTGGGTTGGTTGTTTTTATTAAAGCCGATAGATTGTTTATCGATGAGTTTAATCGCGTTGAGTGAAAAGCCATATTTCCTATTTCGATATGGGCTCCTAATACATCGTTTCCCACGAAAGACAGTGAAGCATCGCTCGTGAATTCGAATTTCTTATTTTTGTCTCGTAAAGCCAATTTGTTCATATTTATTTTTCCTTTGGCCCGAATTCGTCCTATGTCTTTCTTCTTGATAGATGACAAACGACAACGCACGTTTATGTCGGCATCTAATTTCCCTTCGATACTCACACCATCTTGTAAAGGAAATGTTTGTGCCAATGCAGTTAGGTCTATCGTAGATTGGGTATGAAACAAGATATCGGGATCGCCTAATAGATCATTTACTTTGGCATCGGCCAAGATATCGGTATGAGCTCCTTTGAAGTGAAATATTTTAAGATCGAGATAAGATGGCGATTGCCGCATTAAGTCTATCTGTCCGAAAAAGTTGGCTTTAAGTTCATCTATTCCATAGGGCAATTGGGCATATTGGGCGGATGCATCGTTTATTTCTATTTTTAATGTAGCTAATGGCATTTTCCCTTTTCCATATAGACCTTTTAGATTGCCATTAACTGTAACGTCGCCTTTGGCCGAAACTTTTTCTTTTTTGAGAATACTTTCGGGAATCATGTGAAGGACTGTTTCCAACGAAGGAGCATGTAGCCCGTATTGCAGATCGATATCTAACGCTTGTGCGGTCGTGTCTTTACAGATAGAACCGTGTATGTCTAATTTTATGCCGTTAATCTCCATCATAGCATCGTGCAAGGAAAGAGCCCGTTTCGAACGATTTAGCTCGATGTCGGTTTGTAGGTGAGTGGCGATACGATGAGCCAGTAATTCACCATTTTGCCAGAACAGAATGTTTTTGTTGCTGAAATCCAACGTTAACGTAGACTGTTCTTTCTTTAAATTTGCTTTTAATTTAAGATTTGCATCCCATAGATTGGCGAAGACATTCGTTTCCCGATCGTCGAAAGTGACCGTGGTATGACGTAGCGAAACGTGCTTGATGTCTATTTCGTTAATAATTGGCGAAGTAGCGGTTGTTGTATCGGGTGTATTTGTCGTGTCGGCGATCAATATATTCCAGTTGGCGATTCCATCTTTTCCTTTAAAGGCGTATATGTTTGTGCTATCCAATGATAATCGGTTGATACTGATCTTTTTTTGTTGCAAATAATCGACGAGATTGATTACGGCAACGGCTTTTCGAAAAGTGGCTAATGTGTCGGTACGTTGCCATAAAGAATCACGGATAGCCTTTGATACCAATGTGCCATTTTCCAATTTTATTCCAAAACGGGGAAAAGTTGAAAAAAAGGTCAGCTCTACGCTATTCATATCGAGCTTGGCATTTATGTTTTGATTGGCTACGTTTAATACGATGGGGGTCAATTTTTCAGGCGTAAATATAAAATTTATGGAGAAAGCGATTACTGCCGAGAGAAAGACTATCAACGCTCCCAGTGTAATACCCGTAATCTTAAACAATTTTTTTGTTCGTTTTTTCATATTAACACTCTTTTAGTCATACAAAAATAACAAGAAAGTTGTGAAAGCAGTTTGTATTTGTATGAAGTAAATATTTTTTAATTGATGTCATACTCTTTTTACATAGCTGGTAGTCGTCATAGAATACACCGATAGATTGCTATTTGATTCGTAGTGACTCTGTTTAACAAAGAATACTTGTTTCTGAAATCCGTTTCTTCTATCTTTGTGAGAGAAGTTTTGAAAAATGATAAGGATAATATTATGTTGGCATATACATACGTTGAACCCGGTAAATTTGAATTGCAAGAAAAGCCGAAACCCAGGTTGAAAGATTCGCGTGATGCGATTGTGAGGGTGACTCTTGGAAGTATTTGTACCAGCGATCTCCATATCAAACATGGTAGCGTGCCGCGTGCCGTACCGGGAGTAACGGTCGGGCACGAGATGGTGGGTGTCGTAGAAGATGTGGGAGAAGATGTTATAGGTATTAAGCCGGGAGATAGGGTTACTGTAAATGTCGAAACTTTTTGTGGCGAATGTTTCTTCTGTCGTCGTGGGTATGTCAATAATTGTATGGATCCCAATGGCGGTTGGGCTTTGGGGTGTCGTATCGATGGCGGTCAAGCCGAATATGTTCGAGTGCCCTATGCCGATCAAGGTTTGAATCGTATTCCAGATACGGTAAGCGACGAACAAGCTTTGTTTGTAGGCGATATTTTGGCAACCGGTTTTTGGTCCGTACGTATTTCGGAAATTACATCGGAGGATACGATTCTGATTATTGGAGCCGGTCCTACCGGCATTTGTACCTTATTGTGCGCTTTGTTAAAGAATCCCCGGCGTATTATTGTTTGTGAGCAGTCCCCGGAAAGAATACAGTTTTTGCAAGAACATTATCCCGACATATTGGTAACTACTCCTGAACATTGCGAGGAGTTTGTTCGTAAAAATAGCGATCATGGCGGTGCTGATGTGGTTTTGGAAGTGGCGGGAAGCGAGAATACTTTCCGTTTGGCTTGGAAATGTGCTCGTCCCAATGCTATTGTAACGATCGTGGCACTTTACGATAAACCTCAAATTTTGCCCTTACCCGATATGTATGGAAAAAATCTTATCTTTAAAACCGGAGGGGTGGACGGTTGTAATTGTGCAGAGATACTTCGCTTGATAGAATCGGGCCGTATAGATACCGCGCCGCTCATTACTCACCGTTTTTCATTGAATGAAATTGAGAAAGCTTACCGTATCTTTGAAAATAGAGAGGACGGAGTTATCAAGGTTGCGATAAGAAGTGTTTGAAAATAAGATGAGTCTTTGTATAAGTTTGTAAAAAGATATTGTATTCTAAAATTATAGATTTTAGTCACAAAAGATACTTAATGGCTTAAAATTCTATAATTTCTTGGGCCGTGATTCCATTATCAAGTGCTCTGCTCAAGATAAAACTCGGCTAAGTGAAGATCTTAATGTTACAATAACTAAAACTCAGAAATAAGACTTAGACTTAAGTTCTTCAAAGGATACACCCAAGCCTGAAACGACTTTTAAATACCAGCATAACTTTGATGTAGGACGTGAGAATGCCAGGATTGCTACCAAAGAGGTTCCTAAATTGGATCCGTTTGTGCTGGCTTGGAATAAGCATATTGAATCGATTTAGTTATTTTGCCCTTTAAAATACAGTAGACGGGCTCAATGTGTTTAACTCTGATAACACTATACCTCGCCAGTGTCTTTATTTACATCTTCTTCACAAGTAGAATTGTACATTGTTAAAAATGAGAAGAATGAAATAACCTCATTTATAGGACTAAGTAATGACGGAATCGAAATATTCCCCGTCACAAGGCCGAGAATTAGGACAACAAGTTGTAGAATAAGAATATCCATCGGATAGATACGAACACAATATAAAAGTCATTCGATTCTACTGCACTTATCTGTTCCAAAATAATCGGTCGGGACAAAATCGACCTTTCGGGAAAGCTCTACCCTATATTACACCTAGTCATTAAATCGATACGATTATCGCTTATTTCATAAATACGAAATAAACGGCAAGAACAAGGCAGCCGAACGCCGCAATATGGTTCCAATGCAACGACTCTCCTTTAAAAACTACGACCGAAAATAAAGTGAATATGATTAACGTTATTACTTCTTGTATTACCTTTAATTGCATAAGACTAAACGGCCCTCCATTCTCTCTGAATCCCAAGCGATTAGCTGGCACTTGGCAACAATATTCGAACAATGCTATACCCCAACTAAGCAATATCACACCATAAAGCGGCCAATTATTGATAACCTTCATTTCTTGCAATTTCAAATGCCCATACCAAGCCAGTGTCATAAACACATTAGAAACAATAAGTAATCCTATCGAATATAATCCTTGCATTGCGTCTTATTTTGGAGTGCAAAGTTACACGAAATAGCAGTAAATAGAATAAATTTCATAGGTCAAATTTATTAAAAGCTGTACAATAAAAAGTCCCCTTCAAAAATTATTCCCCCTCGATATATTATCTCTATATTCACACAATATAAAAAATAGACTATACTTCGGTAAAATCAAAAATTTGATTTTGTCATCAATTATATTATCTTTGTAGAAGTATATAGTAAAACATTGTATGAATAAAACCCATATTGAAACTTTTTCATACCAGTTATCCCCTCAATACTATTTTAACAGACTGCTGAAAATCTGGTTACATAATAATTGGGGGTGGCTTCTATCTTTTTTCCTCCTTCTCGTGGGGCTATCCATTCAAAACCCTCTATTTATTTATGTAGGACTTATCATTTTGTTTTTGGTATTTCCTATGATCATCTCTTACCTGTGGTTCGCTTATGCCCTACACCCCGATTGCCGTATGTCCATACTTTCAAAAACAGTCGAAATAAACAAAAACGGCCTTTCTTGTACTTTCGACGATGGACGAACAGAATCCATAGCATGGGAACGAATCTCCCATATACGTTATACCTCGACAGACTTTATCTTCCACTTATCGAACTATATTTTTTTCATTTTACCATACAATTCGTTCAAATCGAATGACGATCTAGAATACTTCTTAAAAAATTTTCTCGCTCCCAACATTCAGAATAAAAAATAATTGTATATTTGAGTACAATTTTTCAAACATGAAAATGTTCAGACAAATTCTAAAATATTCATTTGCAATTCTAATTGCCTTCTCGACAATCTTCTCATCGAGTGCACTGACGCTTGACGAAGCACGAGAGTTGTACAAGGCCGGTAAATACAAAGAAGCCGCTCCTGTATTCAAGGCACAACTGAAACGCCGCCCCAATGATGGATCGTTGAACCATTGGTATGGAGTATGCCTTTTTCACGAGAAAAAATATAACGAAGCTGAAAAATATCTGAAAATAGGGGCTAAACGTAAAGTTCTCGAATCGCCTCATTATTTAGCAGACATGTATATGGCTCAATACCGCTTTGAAGATGCCATAAGCAGTTATGAAGAATATACAGCTGCATTGTCCAAAGCGAAAAAACAAATACCCGATTCTATCGGCAAAGCCATAGCTCGTGCACGTAGAGCGAAATTAATGTTGCAATATGTCGAACGGGTACAAATCATAGATAGTTTGATAGTTGATGCCGATTCGTTTTTCAAGTATTTCAAAATGTCCCCCGAATCTGGACGGATAGGAACGAATGAAACACTAGACATAGATATTCCCGAAAACACGATCGGCTATATTCCCCAACGCGGAGACAATGTATTTTTCGGATATTCCATTGAAGGTAAAGGATATGAATTATGTACAAAAAATAAACTGATAGAAGAGAAATGGAGTGACATCATACCGTTACCCAATGGTGTCAATACAGAACAAGATGAAGCCTATCCATTTTTTCTCAACGACGGAGTTACACTCTACTTTGCCTCAAATGGAGAAGGTTCGATCGGAGGATACGACATATTCATCACCCGTTTAAATCTCGAAAACAACACCTACTTGAAACCCGAAAACGTAGGTATGCCCTTCAATTCGATATACAACGATTACATGATGGCAATAGACGAGATGTTAAACATCGGTTGGTTTGTATCGGATAGAGAGCAAATTCCCGGGAAAGTGACAATCTATCTATTTATCCCGAATGAGAGCAAACAAACATATAACATCGATGAAATCAAAACCGATATCAAATCGCTAGCTCTGATTCGATCTATTCGAGAGTCTTGGCCGGAAAATGCAGATTATACCGATTTATTGCAACAATTGGACAATATCAAGGAACCCCAAAAAGAGACTCGCCCCGATTTCATCTTTGCAATTTATAACGGGATCCATTATACTAAACTTGACCAATTCGTCAGTCTTGAAGCCCGCAATCTATATGTAAAGTCCAAAGAATTACGTAAGAATATCATTCAAATAGAAACTAAGCTCTCGGAACTGCGATCTCAATATGCTAAATCGAAAGGCTCAACTTTAAAAAGACTATCGTCCGAAATTCAAAATTTGGAATCGCAACTACTCACACTCTATCCTCAACCGGAAAATTACGAAAATCAGGCTCGAAAGATAGAACTCGATAATTTGCAAAAGGAACATAGATAGAACCTAAATCTAAGAAATATGTTTGATATATTAGCTGTTACACTACTAATAATATTAGCGCTAGTTCTGGCGGTACTGGAAATATTCTTTCTTCCCGGAATTACCATCGCAGGTATATGTTCGGTCTTATTTTATGGAGGTGGAATTTACTATGCCTATTCGGCCTTCGGAACAAATGGGGCTGTAATAACATTATTCATTGCAGCCGTCACTACTATTGCTGTCATCATAGGATTTATGCGATCCCGAAGCTTGGACAAAATGTCTCTGCATACCGAAATAAACTCGGTAGTACCCTCCCCGATAACCCCTGATATTAAAGTCGGCGACATGGGAGTAACACTAAGTAGACTAAACCCTATGGGAAAAATCATCGTGGGAATCCACACCATCGAAGCCCGCGCAGATAATGAACTGATTGACGAAGATACACCTGTAAAAATAATCCGCATAGAACCCACTGTAGTCATTGTTTGCAAAGAAACAGAAAATGAAAAAACAGGGAATAATATAAACACTTCTAAACAAAAATAAAATTATGGTAGGATTAAGCGTATTTCTTCTAATTGGCATTATTGCCATACTCGCTGTATTCTTTTACTTCGTACCTTTCCTTTTATGGATTTCGGCACGAGTATCGGGGGTAAGAATCTCTCTTATCCAATTATTCTTGATGAGAATCAGAAAAGTACCGCCACAAGTCATTGTTCGAGCTATGATTGAAGCCCACAAAGCCGGACTTAAAACAATCACGCGTGATGAATTAGAAGCTCACTATCTGGCCGGAGGTCATGTAGAACGCGTCGTACACGCACTCGTATCCGCTTCGAAAGCTAATATAGATTTAGGCTTCCAAATGGCTACCGCTATTGACTTAGCCGGACGCGATGTATTCGAAGCCGTGCAAATGTCTGTCAACCCGAAAGTTATCGACACACCGCCGGTTACAGCCGTGGCCAAAGACGGTATACAGTTAATAGCCAAAGCTCGTGTAACAGTACGGGCAAATATTCGTCAACTGGTCGGCGGTGCAGGTGAAGATACCATATTGGCTCGTGTAGGAGAAGGTATCGTGTCGTCCATCGGCTCGTCCGAGTCCCACAAACAAGTTCTTGAAAACCCGGATTCCATATCCAAACTAGTATTGAAAAAGGGGCTTGATTCAGGAACTGCATTTGAAATCCTCTCCATTGATATAGCCGATATCGACATCGGTAAAAACATTGGAGCCACCTTACAAATGGATCAGGCACAAGCCGATAAAAACATCGCACAAGCAAAAGCAGAAGAACGTCGGGCCATGGCTATCGCTCTCGAACAAGAAATGAAAGCCAAAGCACAAGAGGCAAGAGCAAAAGTAATCGAAGCCGAAGCCGAAGTTCCCAGAGCTATGGCGGAAGCCTTCCGTTCGGGAAATCTCGGAATCATGGATTATTATAAAATGAAAAATGTCGAGGCAGACACTGCCATGCGTGAATCGATAGCCAAGCCATCGAGTAAACCCGAGAAATAATGAAATCAAGTAATTAGAGAATGAATCGGACATTATAAAAATGTGTATACTCCAAGTAACAGAAAAAAATACTTAGATATACGAAACTTTTTTAGTCCGGCGATTGTTATATAAGTAACAAAGAAAAATAAATAATTATGATTTACGAATTGCCTCCATTACCTTATGGTATTAATGATTTAGCCCCTGTAATCAGTCAGGAAACGATAGAATACCATTACGGTAAACATGAACAAACTTATATCGATAACCTAAATAAACTTATCGAAGGAACACCCTTCGCAGACAAGCCTCTCGAAGAAATCATCAAAGAAGCCGACGGAGCTCTATTTAATAATGCCTCCCAAACATGGAACCACATATTTTATTTCTTCACATTCTCCCCGAATGGAAAAAAAAGTCCACAAGGGAAGTTGGCAGAAGCTATAAATAAGAAGTGGGGAAATTTCGAAAACTTCCAAAAAGAATTTGAACAAGCAGGGACTACTCTATTTGGATCTGGTTGGATCTGGTTATCCAAAGATAAAGACGGAAATCTGGTTATCAGTAAAGAAAATAATGCAGGCACTCCTTTAACCAAAGGACTTACTCCTTTGTTAACGTTCGACGTATGGGAACACGCCTACTATATCGACTATCGCAACAGACGAGCAGAGCAATTGCACAACCTCTGGAAAATCGTCGATTGGTCGGTTGTTGAATCAAGATATCTATAATTCGCATAGTCGCGCGTGAGCGTAACTCTATCTAGCACTTTAAAATAAGCATAATGTGATGAATTCTAAAAAAGAGATGCTGCGTGAGCAGCGTCTCTTTTTGCATTTAAAAATTCAAAGATAAATTCATATAGACAAAAAAATCATAGTTTTTCTATACATTTAATAAAAAATTCATATATTTGCTTTTCAATTAGATGTAAAAACTTTATTTTTACTTTATAAATCACAAAAACCAAAGGAGTAAAATGGCTACAAAAAAATTTATCCTTGCAGAAAAAGACATACCACAAGCATGGTATAATGTCATTGCAGACATGCCCAACAAGCCAATGAGTCCATTAAATCCGGCAACCAAATCTCCCCTAGCCGTAGAAGACCTCTATCCGATTTTTGCAGAAGAACTCTGTAAACAAGAATTAAACACTTCCGACGCATGGATAGAAATCCCCGAAGAAGTACGCGATATGTACAAAATATGGCGTCCTACTCCTCTTGTCAGAGCTTTGGGGCTCGAAAAAGCATTGGATACTCCTGCACACATCTATTTCAAGAACGAAAGTGTAAGCCCTGTTGGTTCTCACAAATTAAATTCGGCCATACCACAAGCCTACTATTGTAAAAAACAAGGTATAACCAACATCACAACCGAAACCGGAGCCGGACAATGGGGGGCTGCACTCTCTTTAGCCGCAAAAGCATTCGGATTGGAACTTGCAGTCTACATGGTTAAAGTGAGCTTCCATCAAAAGCCCTATCGACGTTCTATTATGCAAACATTCGGCGCACAAGTTATTGCTTCACCCAGTATGTCGACCAAAGCAGGACGTAAAATATTAACCGATCACCCCAATTATCAAGGAAGTTTAGGTACGGCAATATCTGAAGCGATAGAATTGGCAATGAGTACCCCCAACTGTAAATATACTTTAGGTAGTGTACTCAATCACGTATCTTTACATCAAACAGTAATCGGGCTAGAAGCTGAAAAACAAATGGAAATGGCCGGCGAATACCCCGATATTGTCATCGCTTGCTTCGGAGGCGGGTCCAACTTCTCGGGAATTTCATTCCCATTTTTACGCCATAAATTAAAAGAGGGAAAAGACATTCGGTTAATCGCAGCCGAATCTGCGTCCTGTCCCAAATTGACCAAAGGAATTTTTCAATACGATTTTGGAGATGAAGCGGGCTATACACCTCTACTGCCCATGTACACTTTGGGACATAACTTCTCCCCGGCCAATATACATGCAGGTGGACTACGTTACCACGGAGCAGGAACGATCGTCAGCCAACTGAAAAAAGATGGCCTCTTGGAAGCCGTGGACATAGAACAACTCGATACATTCAAAGCAGCTACATTATTCGCTCAATGCGAAGGAATTATCCCTGCCCCGGAATCTTCTCATGCAATAGCCGCCACTATACAAGAAGCATTAAGAGCAAAAGAAGAGGGAAAAGAAAAATGCATCCTCTTCAATCTATCCGGCCACGGGCTCATCGATATGGCTGCCTATGACCAATATTTAGCAGGAGACCTTCTGAACTACAATTTACCAGAAGAAGAAATAGCTAAAAACATCAAGGAGTTAGAAAAAATAATTTAGACATTCATTTTCAAAACAATAACAATCTTATTCGAGACACTGAAAAAATTTCATACCGAAAGTTTGTTCAATAAAAACAAATCGGTTATATTTGCATCACTTTTCGAAAAGTGAATGGCGGTTTAGTGTAGTGGCCTAGCACGCAACCCTCTCACGGTTGAGACTCGGGTTCGATTCCCGGAATCGCTACAACAAGGAATAAAACCTCAAAAGCTTAATACGTAATCTTTTGAGGTTTTTCTTTTTCAACAAAAGACAGCTATTTCAAGATTTGACAGGTATCGCGAATCTATAAAAAATAGACCTTGCACGGATTGGTTTGAACAATATCCTCCCCTCGATACAAAACAAAAGTATTCTTCTTTTGTTAGGAAATTGAGATGGTTATAAAAAGAAACTCTGGATAATTTGGTTTCTAAACGAATTATACCTATTTTTACTTTTGGTAGAATTAGTACATTTCTGATTTATACCCCAAATATGTTTTATTAAAAAAATTTTGTATGAAAAAGTACATTTGCACAGCTTGTGAATGGGTTTATGACCCAGCAGTAGGTGATCCTGATGGAGGTATAGCTCCGGGTACTCCATTTGAAGATATTCCAGATGATTGGGTATGTCCAGTTTGCGGACTTGGGAAAGACGCATTCGAAGAAGTAACAGAATAATTTACTTCTTGCTCTCATATGGGGAATCTACATTTTATGTAGATTCCTTTTTATTTATTCCAAAAAGGAAATAAAATAATCAAGACTACTTACTTTATTCCCCTTTTCCCCAATACAATTTTTCATCATTTTAAATTCTCTACAAAATTGAACATATAAATTTGATACATGAAAATACTTATCATAGAAGACGAACCCTCCTTGCGGGAAATTATGCAACGAGCACTAGTACAGGAGCGCTATGTAGTCGAAACTGCCAGCACTTACTCCGAAGCAGATGCTAAAATCGCAGCTTACAGTTACGACTGTATTTTACTCGATATCATGTTGCCCGACGGGAATGGGCTACAACTACTAAAACACCTGAAAGAGTTACGAAAAAGAGAAAACATCATTATCATATCCGCTCGTGATTCCCTTGATGACAAAATTCTCGGATTGGATATGGGAGCCGATGACTACCTCCCTAAACCATTTCATACCGCCGAACTCCTAGCCCGTATAAAAAGTGTGTTACGGCGAGGAAAAAGCGGTGGAGAAATGGCATTGATTTTAGGGAATGTATCCCTTGAACCCGAGAGCTCCCGGGTGTTGGTCAATAACAAAGAGTTATCCTTATTAAAAAAAGAATTCGACATTCTATTCTATTTCATGCAACGCCCCAATCACTTAGTAGATAAATCGGTCCTTGCCGAAGCCGTATGGGGAGACCATGCCGACCAAGCAGACAATTTTCATTTTGTATATGCTCAAATGAAAAATTTACGTCGCAAACTTATTGATGCAGGAGCCAACATAGAAATAAAAGCCATATATGGATTTGGGTACAAACTCGTTCCGCCAATCGAATAAAATCACCGTCTCATGAAACTCATATACCGTATAGCTTTACGTTTATCTTTAATTTTGATTCCGCTCATGGCGCTTTGGGCAACTCTCTTCTATTTTATGATGGTAGAAGAAATCAACGACGAAGCCGATGATACGCTGGAAGATTATTCCGAATTGATAATTATACGCATGCTTGCCGGCAGAGAATTGCCTTCCTTAAATAGTGGATCTAATAATAGTTATTCCATAACTCCCATTGACGAAGCCTATGCTTCATCAAAACCCCATATCGAATATTACGATGCCGAAGTCTACATTCCAGAAAAAGAAGAGACAGAACCAGCACGCATCCTCTCCACCATTTTCTTAGATAATGATGATAATTACTATGAACTGAAAGTCGCCATACCGACTTTCGAAAAAGACGATTTGGTCAGGACTATTTTATTTTGGATCATACTCCTCTACTTCGTACTTCTCATAACGATAATAGGATCGACAATATGGATTTTCCACCGCAACATGCGCCCGCTGTATGCACTGTTACACTGGCTCGACAATTACATACCGGGCAGACGCAATGCACCAGTACCCAACGATACGAATATTTCTGAATTTCACAAGCTCAATGTCGCGGCACAAGAAGCGGCAAATCGTTCGGAAGAACTTTTCGAGCAACAAAAACAATTTATAGGGAATGCCTCTCATGAACTACAAACTCCCTTAGCCATTTTAGGGAATCGTCTCGAATGGCTGCTCGATAACACAGAACTCAATGAAACACAAATAGAAGAGCTATTTAAGATGCAAAGAACATTGGGGCATATAGTTCGACTCAATAAAACGTTACTACTACTTACAAAAATTGAAAACGGACAATTCCCCGAGAGCACAAATGTAGATTTAGCTTTTATAATTAAAGAACAAATCTCTCTATACAACGAAATATACTCATCACGAAATATTTCCTATACAATAAACATTCCTGAAACATTCATTGTTTTAATGAATGAGTCTTTGGCCTCTACATTAATTACCAATTTACTTAAAAATGCATATGTACATACAACACAAGACAGCAATATCGAAATCACTCTTATCAATCGCACCCTGACAATTGCCAATGATGGAACAACGCCTTTGGACACCGAACACATATTCGAAAGATTTTATCAGGGAAGCAAAAAAGAAGGTTCTACCGGATTAGGCTTGGCCCTGGTAAAAGCGGTTTGTCGATATTACAATCTGCATATAGAATATCAGTTCAAAGAGTCGAAGCACTATTTCTCCATTACTTGGCCATAAACTAAAAAAACGATTTTTTTCAAATAATATCCCAGAATTTCAAATTCATTTCAAAATTGCTCCTAATCTTTGTATCATCAAATTAAAACAATGTCTAACTAATAATTTTTGAATGTTATGAAAAAGCTAATGATTCTTACAACAATTCTAATGGCTCTTGGTATTTCTACGGCTTGCGCCGATAACGACAAACCCATTGCTGTTACCCAATTACCTCAAAAAGCACAGCTGTTCATCAAGACACATTTCCCGAAAGAGAAAGTCGCTTTGGCAAAACTCGAACGGGATTTTCTGGAAACCCGTTATGAAGTTGTTTTCACCAATGGTTCCAAAGTCGAATTTTTGAAAGATGGTGAATGGAAAGAAGTTGAATGTAAATATTCGACAGTGCCAACAGCTATCATTCCTGCACAAATTGCAAGCTATGTATCTCAAAACTATCCAGATACACAAATTGTACAAATCGATAGGGACAAAAGAGATTATGAAGTGAAACTTACGAATCGATTAGAGCTTACATTCGATTTAAATTTCAACCTAATCGACATAGATGACTAATACGTTAGTCTCAACCGATTTTAACTTACCCACCTTATTGAAATAAGGTGGGTAAGTTTTTTAAATAACTCAAATAAAACTCTACTGCCTAAAAAAATACCGTTGGAGAGTTCCTCTCCAACGGTATTAAAAACAAACTATACTTATATACTTATTTGATAATATCCAAGTGTTTGAAACACTTTTCGATTTTTTCAAGAGCCACATCTACTTGTGCTCGTGTATGCGTAGCCATCAGAGAAAATCTTATCAACGTATCCTTAGGCGCAACAGCCGGAGAAACAACCGGATTAACAAAAATACCCTCATCAAACAAATCGCGAGTTACCCGGAATGTTTTCTCATTATCACGAATAAACAACGGAATAATAGGCGTACATGTATTCCCTATCTCACAACCTATACGTCTGAATCCTTCCAAAGCATAATTCGTCACGTCCCACAAGTTGGCTATACGTTCCGGTTCACTCTCCATAATATCCAAAGCAGCACCCACCGCCGCAGTCGAAGCCGGTGTAATACTTGCACTGAAAATATAGGAACGAGAGTTATGACGTAAATAATTTGCCGTTACCTTATCCGTAGCGATAAAACCGCCCAACGAAGCAAATGATTTACTGAACGTACCCATAATGAGATCCACATCATCGGTCACACCAAAATGGTCGCATGTTCCACGTCCGTCTCGTCCGAAAACACCTATACCATGTGCTTCATCGACCATCACTGCTGCATTATACTGCTTAGCCAGACGTACGATTTCAGGAAGATTGGCTACATCGCCTTCCATAGAAAACACGCCATCGGTCACTATCAATTTCACCTTATCAGGATTGCAATTACGCAACTGGTCCTCCAACGATTGCATATCGTTATGGCGATATTTCACCGGAGTAGAGAAAGACAAACGACGACCTTCGATTATCGAAGCATGATCGAGTTCGTCCCATAAAATATAGTCTCCGCGTCCAGTAACACAAGAGACTACCCCCAAATTGACTTGAAATCCAGTTGAATAAATAATGGCTTCTTCTTTCCCTACGAACTTAGCCAACCGATGTTCCAACTCCTCATGAATGTCCAATGTTCCATTCAAGAATCGGGAACCGGCACAACCCGTACCATATTTACGGATAGCGGCAATAGCAGCCTCTTTAATTTTTGGGTGATTGGTAAGACCTAAATAACTGTTCGAACCGAACATTAAAACTTTTTTGCCGTTGATTAAGACCTCGGTGTCCTGATCGCTTTCTATTTTACGAAAATAAGGATAAACACCAAGGGCTTTGGCCTTCTGCGGAGCATCATACTTCGACAGTTTTTCTTGCATCAATTTCATAGTTTATGCTGAATGTGTATTTGTTATAAACTATCTGCACTATTTCTAGTCACGATATACCTTGAAAATGCAGGTTGCAAAGATAACATAAATATCCGAAAGGAAATCATTTTTCACTTAAAAAAGTATCTATGGAAACGAATTTTTCTTACAGATGCAAACTTTTTATCACCTTCTTTTTTAAGAATAAATCTTAGCTTCGCGAACAGAAAATTTTTATACCATTAAAAATCAGATTTATAAAATGAGATGAAATCGCAAGGAGCAATCCTTTTATAATAAAATCTACTTCTTATTACCAAGAATTTGAAAAAAATTGCGAAATTTGCCGATTGTAAACTCAAAAGACAGAGAACAATATGAAATTCTCAGCACGACAAATAGCAGAATTCCTGCACGGAGAGTTGGTTGGAAATCCCTCGGTAGAAGTCAATAACCTGTCTAAAATTGAAGAAGGAACACCCGGTACTCTCTCTTTCCTTGCCAATCCCAAATACACGCACTATATATACCAAACCCACGCCAGCATAGTTCTGGTACATAAAGACTTTGAGCCGGAGCATCCTATCGAAGCCACTCTTATCAAAGTCGATGACCCATATGCCTGTTTAGCTATGCTTCTCAATTTGGTAAATGAAGCGACTATCGCCAAACGTGGTATTGAACAACCCAACTATGTCTCCTCGTCGGTCACACTCCCCGACGATATCTATTTAGGAGCGTTCGCCTATATCGGAGAGCGAGTAAAAATAGGTAAAAACGTAAAAATCTATCCTCAGACCTATATCGGGAATGATGTAGTTATCGGCGATAACGTTACCATTTTTGCAGGAGTAAAAATCTATCACAGCTGTGTCATCGGCAACAATTGTATTCTGCATGCGGGAACCGTTATCGGAGCTGACGGATTCGGATTCGCTCCCCAAGCCAACGGGGAATATGCGAAAATCGCTCAAATAGGAAACGTCGTACTCGAAGACAACGTCGAGGTCGGAGCCAATACAACAATAGACCGAGCTACAATGGGTTCTACGATTATCAAAAAAGGTGTGAAACTCGACAACCTGATACAAATCGCACATAACGTCGAAGTAGGAGAACACACGGTTATTGCGGCCCAAGCGGGAATTGCCGGTTCGGCAAAAGTCGGCAGCCACGCTATGATAGGCGGTCAAGTAGGAGTCGCCGGGCATATCAAACTGGGAGACCGAATTCAAGTCGGAGCCCAATCGGGTATACCCAATCATGTCGAGAACGACGCTGTAATCATGGGATACCCTGCTGTTCCTTCCAAAGAATTTGCCAGACAAGTCGTTTACGTAAAACGGCTTCCCGAACTTACCCGTACGGTGAAAGCTCTCGAAAAGGAGATAGAAGCATTAAAAGAACAATTGAAAAATAATAAACTATAATATCGATGAAACAAAAGACTCTAAAAAACAGCTTTTCGGTCAGCGGTAAAGGATTACATACCGGATTGAATATTACGGCCACGTTCCTACCGGCCCCCGAGAATCACGGATACAAAATACAACGCGTTGACCTCGAAGGACAACCCGTCATCGAGGCATTAGCCGAAAACGTAGTAGAAACAAGCAGAGGAACGGTCATAGCCGACGGAGATGTAAGAATAAGCACGATCGAGCATGCGATGGCTGCTTTGTATGCAGCAGAAATAGACAACTGTCTCATTCAGGTAAATGCACCCGAAATGCCCATTCTCGATGGCAGTGCCGCTGTTTACGCCGAAGAAATAGAGCGCTGTGGACTCGAAGAACAAAATGCCGAACGGGAATATTATCTTATCAAATCAAAAATCGAAATCCACGACGAAGAAACCGGTTCTTCAATCGTAGTATTACCAGACGATGAGTTTAGTATCAACACGCTCATCTCATTCGACTCTCCTATCTTGAACAATCAATTCGCCAGTCTCGACGATTTGCACGATTTCAAAAAAGAAATTGCCGGGGCTCGCACATTCGTTTTCGTACGAGAAGTAGAACCGCTGGTAAAAAATAATCTCATCAAAGGAGGAGATTTGGACAATGCTATCGTTATCTACGATCAAAAAACCTCACAAACCGAACTCGACAGGCTTGCCGACCTTTTAAACGTTCCTCACAAACACGTCGATGAATTGGGGTACATCAACAACAAACCGCTCGAATTCGAGAACGAACCGGCCCGTCATAAACTCCTCGACATTTTAGGGGATATAGCACTGGTTGGTAAACCCATAAAAGGTCGTATCATCGCCACTCGACCCGGGCATAAAATCAACAATCAATTCGCTCGGCTCATTCGCAAAGAAGTCCGTCGCCAAGACATTCAATGCCCCGCCTACAATCCCAATAAAGAGCCGCTTATGGACGTCAATCGTATCCGTCAGTTGCTCCCCCACCGCTATCCCTTCCTATTGGTCGATAAAATTATCGAAATGGGGACACGCCACATCGTGGGTGTAAAGAACGTTTCGGGTAACGAACCTTTCTTTCAAGGGCATTTCCCTGCCGAACCCGTTATGCCGGGTGTTCTTTTGGTCGAAGCTATGGCTCAAACCGGAGGTTTGCTGGTATTAAGCACCGTCGACGAACCGGAACGCTATTCGACCTACTTCATGAAAATAGACAATGTCAAATTCCGCCAGAAAGTCGTACCGGGAGATACCGTCATATTCCACTTATCACTGATGACCGAAGTGCGTCGGGGATGCGCCTACATGAAAGGATATGCTTTTGTCGGCGAGCGCATTGTCACCGAGGCCGAATTCATGGCACAGATTATCAAGAATAAATAAATCTAAAAAACAAATAAATGAAACAACCGTTAGCATACGTTCATCCCGACGCAAAGATTGCGAATAACGTAGTAATCGAACCATTCGTAACCATAGATAAAAATGTAATCATCGGCGAAGGGACACAAATAGGTTCCAACGTTACTATTCTGGAAGGTGCGCGTATTGGCAAAAACTGCAAAATATTCCCGGGAGCGGTTATCTCGGCGATTCCTCAGGACTTGAAATTTCAAGGAGAAGATACGACCGTGGAAATAGGCGACAATACGACACTGCGCGAATGTGTCACCGTAAACCGGGGAACCGCAGCCAAAGGAAAAACCATAGTGGGAAGCAACTGTTTGATTATGGCTTACTCACACATCGCCCACGACTGTATTGTCGGAGATAACGTCATTATATCCAACGCTACGCAAGTGGCCGGAGAAGTAATTATCGACAACTACGCTGTGATTGGCGGCGGGAGCCTCATTCATCAGTTCAGCCACATCGGCGCACATGTGATGGTACAAGGAGGTTCTCTCATCAACAAAGATATACCGCCCTACATCAAAGCCGGCCGCAATCCCATATCCTACGCCGGAATAAACTCCATCGGGCTCCGTCGGCGCAATTTCAGCAACGAAACCATTTGCAATATCCAAGAAATCTATCGTTACTTATATCTGTCCGACATGAATAACAGCGACGCGATAGAACGTATCGAGGCAGAGTTGCCCGCAACCAAAGAACGGGACGAAATCGTATTATTCGTCCGCAATTCGAAACGGGGTATCATTAAAGGATATCTATAATAATATCTACCAATTTATATCAGAGATGAAAGGGCCGATACGTGATGTACCGGCTCTTTCTTATTTTCCCCATGTTAAAAACTCAACCTCAATCCCAATCCACCGGTTTCGGGAACAACCATACTCAATTCATACGAAGTGGTCTGTTGCATACGCCCGCTTCTCATATTATTATAAAGAGCGGCAGCATTCTTCATTTGCTTTCGGGCATGCGATACCAATATAGCTCCACCGACAACAGCTCCGGCTCCTATTATTGTTGGGATAGCGATCGCCCCAGAAGCACTTTCAGTAGACAAAGAAATAACCCCACTGCATACCGCCACAGAACCAAAACCAATAGCTACCCATGCCCATGCATTCTGTTTTCTTACTTTGCTATATATATCATATAGAGGTACAATCCGAATGGCTTTTATCTCTTCTTTCGTCAGTTTTTGCGCTCCCCTATACAGACTTAAACCTTTTGCCTGTATCTCTTCACCCGAAAGAATATTCGAATCTGTTCCCGAAAAAGAATTGGAGGAATTATTCCCAGCCGTAGCAGCTTCCATACTTTGCGTTGGCAAAGCCATCTGAACAGGTTCCTCTGTTGGCGATTCCGACATGACTGCCAATCCCTGTTTCACCGCCATACCGGCTTCCAACGGGGAAAGAGATGGTTCACTCAATCGAGTCCGGGTATAATCGCTACCGGCTTCCACAACTTCGAGCGATGCAACCTGCTCCCCTTCTCTGAGGATATGTTTGCCGGTCACCGGGTGAACAAAATAGCTATCTTTGGAATAGACCTCCAACTTACTATTCGGCCATATTTCCTCCTCCGTCAAATCGATATACACATCTGTACCGTCTATCGCAACGATATGACCCACGTTAGCCGAGGAATCCACAGCCATTTCGATACGTTTCAACGGCATGCCCACCTGTATGGACTCCAATGTCTGTGACGGAACAGATTTGGCAGTCGAATAATCTCCGAAAACATCTTTCACTATTAACGAAGAAATTCGTTTACTCTCTTTCCTTATCCGTTTCTTGGTAACCGGATGCACGAAATAACCGGGTTTGGAACAGACCTCCAATATATCCCCCTTTGCAATTTTTCCTTCTGCCAAATCGATATATACGTCATCTCCCTCTACCGCAATCACATAACCGTCTGCCGATGTTTGTGCTTGTGTCGTCCATGCGACCGCCATACACAACGACAAAAACAATCCACACTTATTTCTCTTTCTCATATCTGTTTTATTTATGCTGTAAATATTTTTCAAAATGTCAATCGCACACCCAAGCCTCCGGTAGCAGGAGCGACCAAACTCAAACGGCAGGCATAGTCGCTCTGCTTACTCATAGTATTATAGTCTCGGGCTATTTTTTTTATGCTTATAGCAGATGCAATCTCCAAACCTGCGCCTATCAACATAATACCGCCACCAATCGGACTCACTATATAAAAAAATTCACCATACTCATCAAAAATTCCACTACCAGCACCAATAGCCCCCAACACTATCAAACCCCAGCCCCAATTACTCATCGACTTCGCAGATTTATAGCGAAAATACAAGTTAGAGTGGTCGGCAAACAACATACGGGCATCGTCTTTGGAAATCTTCTCCGTTCCCATATATAAACTAAAACCTCTGGCTTTCATCTCATCGCCATAATTTCCGAATCCACTGGCGCTACCCATTACCCGGCTCTTGGCATCTCCATTGAAATATTGGTTCAGGTTACGACCTATCCCGATGAACGCTTTCTGTATCGCCTGACCGGTAACCGTCTGTTTGAAACCATCGGCGCCGCCGTTCAACTGCGCGCCGCCCAATGCGCCGTATTCCATCGACAACTGCGACTTTCCTTTCGCTTTCCCCGTCCCGCTACTCATAAACAAAACCTCGCCGGTCTGCAAATCGACAACCCGGGCGGTAATACTTACCGAAGCTGTCAAGGTCGCCACCTCCACATTCGACATGTATTGTGCTCCGAGATTTTTTCCGAAACCGGCCTGAAAAGCCCCCATAATCGACGCCAAAGGAATACCCGTTCTCACATTGACCACATCGGGCTTCTGCATGGTCACCTGAACTACATATTGAGCCCCGGCTATTTTCCCCCGCTGTATCGCGGTATTGGGATCTATGTAACTCCCGGTCAAATCGGTCTCGTCCATTTGCATTCCCATCACCGTACGATCGAGTAGCCGAACCTTGTCGCAAAACATCAATTGCTCCATCAACAAATCGGACACATACGTTCCGAAATACCCCACACCGACCACATCGTTCACCTGTGCCGGAGCCACAAATACCGAGACCTTTTCGTCTGTCGTCCTGACTGGATCGACCGATAAAACAGAAGGGCGATTCTCCTTAGCAGCCGGGGGCCCATATACATCGCTCGACGATTCCGAATGACTCGACTGGGACATCGCATTACATTGAACGGACATTCCCACTTCTACCTTCGACAGACTTTGTGCTGGAACGGCCTTTGCCAGAGAATAGTCGGTATACACTTTTACGACTTCGAGCGAAGCAACTTGCGACGGTTCTCTCTTTAATCGTTTCTTAGTAACCGGGTGAATGAAATAGCCCTCTTTTGAATAAACGGCCACCTTATCTCCCGGCTTTACTTTCCCGGCCGCTAAATCGATATAAACTTTTTCGCCTTCGACAGAAATTACATACCCGGCCGCTTCGTTCTGCGCTTGTATCGTACCGCCTGCTGCCATCGAAAAAACGAGAAATACGATACAGATAATACATTTTATCTTCATACCTGCTACATCGTCCTGTCCCCCTTCGAACGAATTTAAAATAAAAAAGCGTAGGGAACATTCTGCTTATTTTCACGGAGGTATCGCCAAACACCCATTCACGAAATAAACAGCCCACCCCACGCCTTGCCGGTATAACCTCACCCCTTGCTGGGGTGGTATAGGCAAGCATGAGCGTTTTGTGACTGCTCTATCCTTCGTGAATTGAAAATTGGCGATTTTCCATGAAAGGATAAGCAAAAACGCTTTTATCAAAAAAAGGTTATCGAACAAAGCCACAGCTCACATTCGACACCGCAAATGTAGTGCAAACCAGAGACAAATGCAAGTTATGTTTGCGATTTGTTAAAAAAGTCCCCAAACTCATACACACTATAATATATAGTTTTATTGCATTATTTTAAATAAAATATTTTAGAATTAGAATCTATTAAATATATTTGCAATTATATTATTAATGGAATTTCCGAAAACCATCAAAAGAGTAGGAAAAACAAAACAAGCAATGTTATGAAGAAAATTTTCTTAGTGGCAGCTATGGCAGCCGTAGTACTGACTAGTGTAAACGCACAAAACAAGTACAAACCCGAAAACATGAGTTTCTCGACAGAATTGAACTATTCACCCGGCGGAGCTACTACTGACGGACAATTTTCATTACCCGACTACGGCGCCAAAGTTCGTTTGCATTTAAACGAAAAAATGGCTGTTCGCTTGAAACTGGGATTAAACACATCTACCGATAAAGATGTCACCTATTACGAAAGCCCGACAGACCAAAAAGAGTACGAAAGAAACAGCAAAGAATCTATCACTACATTTTCGATTATGCCCGGTTTTGAGTATCACTTCACCAAATACGAAAGAATCTCTCCATATGTTGGCGGTGAAATTGGCCTATTGACTTCTACCGCTAAAACAAAAACCGACAACACCGAAAACGACGATAAAACAGAGACCAAACGTCCCGGTCTGGGATTTGGCGTAAATGTATTTACCGGTGTAGATGTTTATCTGTGCAAAGGCCTGTATTTAGGATTCGAACTCGGATTGGGTTACGACTCTATGAACTACAAAAGAGGAACTACCACAACTGTCTCAGGGTCGACGACCACCGAAACAGACGGTACTACTTCTAATTTACAAAGCAGATTCGGATTCCATGCGACTCCGTCGTTACGCGTCGGCTGGAATTTCTAATATACGAAATGAGTTAACCCCTCCGTTACTACGTGCCACCTCCTCTATATTTTGTTTGACAACAAAACACAGAGGAGGAGGGTGAGATGTATCCCCCCTTCTCCTCTGCCGTGTCCCGTAGCATTACGGGGTGCTGCGAATGGTATAGGGGAGACACCGAAGAAACGATAGTTTCTGAGGAGAGGGGTTAGAAATATAAAAAGACCCCCCTCTGATTTCCCATCATACACGAGGCATATCTTTCTGATATGCCTCGTCCTTTTTTTGAGGACTAAATGCAAACCTCAAATAACAACGACCTTTTATACTTATCCGCAAGTTATTCCCTGAATATCGATTATAATCATGAAATTTTATAGCCTTTATTTGGCAGGAGAAAGATTTTTAGTACTTTTACATACCGAAAAAAAGAACCTAATTACAAAAAAATTATGATATATAAATTCAGAATTGTTTCAGACGAAGTCGACAATTTCAAACGGGAAATATGCATCGATTCCGATGCTTCTTTTCTCGAACTGCACGATGCCATACTCGATTCTGTCGGCTTTTCTAAGGATCAAATGACCTCATTCTTCATTTGTGACGACGATTGGGAGAAAAAAACAGAAATTACCCTGATGGACATGGGGAAAGATTCTGACGAAGATACGTGGATCATGGCGTCTACAAAACTAAGCGACCTCATCGAAGACGAAGGCCAACGATTAGTTTTTGTATTCGATTACATGACCGACCGCATGTTTTTTATGGAATTGAAAGAGATCGAACCGGGAAAAGATTTAGAGACCCCGGTCTGCACACGTAAGGAAGGCAATCCTCCCCAACAAACGATGGATTTCGAAGAACTAGAAAAAAAGAATGTCGCGAATAATTCTTCCGACTTCGATGAAACCTTTTACGGAGATGAAACCTTCGATCCCTCGGAACTCGACGAAGAAGGATTTGCCGATCTGAATATGGACGACGAATACAACAATATGTAACAAAAAACGACAATTCAATAAAAACGAGGAGAATACGAATACCGTATTCTCCTCGTTTTTTATTCTACAATCGTAACGGTGACACGACGAGCACCTCCGCCGTTACGGAGCTCACACAAATAAATACCCTGCCACGTACCCAAATCAAGGGCTCGGCCTCTTATCGGAATAGTCAAAGAAGCTCCCAATAAAGATGCTTTGATATGTGCCGACATATCGTCGTCTCCTTCGTATATATGTTTAAAATAAGAAGCCCCATCAGGCACGATTCGGTCGAAGAAGGCTGCAAAGTCCAAACGAACGTCTGGATCGGCATTCTCATTGATTGTCAATGCAGCCGAAGTATGCTTGATAAAAAGGTTCAGCAAGCCGTTTTCCGGCAACTGAGGGAGACGAGACAAAAGCTCTTGGGTTATCAAATGATACCCTCTCCCGTAATGCGGTAATCTTATCTCCATTATCTTAACCATCGCTTCATAATTTAATTATTCTACAAATATAATCGACTCAGTGGAAAATCAGCAGGGAATTTATAAGCCACTATCGAAGATATATTTTAAATCTCCGCCTCTGTGTTTTGTTGTCAAACAAAATAAGGGGAAGTATCCGTAGGACGGAGGGCTTAAACACTTATGACGAATAGATTAAACTCTACAAAATCCTATGACAGCATTCCCGACTTCTCATCGAAGTGACTGAAACGTGGTTATAGACAAAAAATTCATCGTTGAAATTTAGGACTCCCTCACAGATTTTCTACTGAACCATATAATCATATTCCGACAATAAAACAATCCACACCGAAACTTGTTATATCCATATAAATAAAAATACCCCACATAACAAAGCCTAATTTAATTTTAAAACTATATGGATATAATCATTCATTTTTTCCGCAGCTATCCCGAGATGGCGATTTTTCTCACTCTGGGTATCGGTTTTTGGATAGGAAGTCTCAAATACAAAAACTTCTCTTTGGGAACCGTCACTTCGGTTTTATTAGTAGGTGTATTGGTAGGACAAATGAACATCGATATTCCCGGACCACTCAAATCGGTATTTTTCCTGCTATTCCTATTTGCTATCGGATATAGCGTAGGTCCTCAATTTTTCCAATCCTTACGCAGCGACGGAATCCATCAAGTTATATTCGCTTGTATATTCGGCATTGTCTGTATAGGCTCTACCTACTTAATTGCCAAAATCATGGGTTATAATGCAGGTATGACCATAGGTCTGTTTGCCGGAGCACAAACCATATCGGCAGCCATCGGAGTTGGAACAGACACCATCGGTACTCTTGGAATTTCAGCAGAAAAACAACAAGAATGGTTGAATATCATACCGGTTTGCTATGCCGTCACTTACATTTTCGGAACCATAGGCTCGGCTTACATCTTAGGTACACTCGGTCCTCGGTTACTCGGTGGACTCGAAAAAGTAAAAAACGATACCCGGGCACTTGAAAAAGAACTGAAACAAGACAACGAAGAAAACGATCCGGCACTCATGAATGCCAACCGACCGGTTGTATTCAGGGCCTACAAAATAGAATCGGACTGGTTCAAAACTCCACAAACGGTAAAAGAAATAGAAAAACATATTAAGGAGATGGGAAGAAGAGTCTTCGTCGAACGTGTCCGAATCGATGGAGAAGTCCTCGACATAACCCCAAAAACAGTTCTTAAACAAGGCGATGAAGTGGTTTTAAGCGGACGACGGGAAACCATCATAGAAGACGAAAGCTGGATAGGGCCGGAGATTTTCGATCCAGAACTATTGGACTTCCCCGTGGAAGATATTTTCGTACTACTTACCAACAAAGAACTTCATAAAAAAACAGTTCGTCATCTCCGTTCGTTACCCTGTATGCACGGAATCATTATCAAACAGATAAAGCGTTCGGGCGTAGAAATACCGGTCTATCCGAAAACTGTATTGTATAAAGGCGACACACTGGAAATCGTAGGACTAAAACGAGAAATAAGCGAAACAGCCCCCACCTTAGGATATGTCGACCGGCCTACCAATAAAACCGATATGATATTCGTAGGTCTCGGTATCCTCATCGGCGGTATCATCGGAGCTCTAACCATTCATTTAGGTGGTGTTCCTATCAGTTTGAGTACAAGTGGCGGAGCTCTACTCTCTGGGTTATTCTTCGGTTGGTTACGCACCAAACACCCGACCTTCGGACGAGTTCCCGAACCAGCAGTTTGGATATTCAATAACTTAGGTTTGAATATGTTCATCGCTGTTATAGGAATAACCGCGGGCCCCACGTTCCTGTCCGGAATCCGTGAAGCAGGTTTCATGCTATTCATTGCCGGAGTTTTAGCCACTACAATACCGTTATTATTAGGATTGCTTATCGGTGCGAAAGTATTCAAATTCCGACCAGCTATAAATTTAGGCTGCTGCGCGGGAGCCCGTACCACAACTGCGGCGTTGGGAGCTATCCAAGAAAGTCTTGGAAGCACGTTACCGGCTATGGGATACACGGTAACTTATGCTATCGGTAATACTCTGCTCATTTTAGGGGGCGTCGTCTTAGTCCTTCTCTCTGCATAAACAAAAGACATATATATAAACAAATACTCGTAACAATTATGAAAAGTCAAGAAAAACTGCCTCGTGCCATGGCCGATTACGGCAAAAGATTCGAACAAGGACTGGAACAGATGAGTCCCTTCGAAATAAAAAATGATCTAATTTCCTATGCCAAAGAGTGCGACCAGAAAGCCGTCTGCCAATTCTTAAATGCAGGTCGGGGAAATCCTAATTGGATAAACACAGTCGCGAGGGAGGCCTTTTTCCTCTTAGGTACTTTTGCTGTCGAAGAAGCAAAACTCACATTTGAACTTCCCGAAGAAGGTATCGCCGGAATGCCTCAAAAAGAAGAAATAGCCAAACGGTTTGAAAATTTTCTCAAACATCACGAAAAAACACCGGCAGCACATTTGTTGAACGAAAGTGTTCAGTTTCTCACGAAAGAAGGCATAAATGCCGATGACTTGATTCATGAATGGGTCGATGGCATCATAGGCGACCAATATCCCGACCCGGACCGTATACTCAAATACACCGAATTGATCGTTGAAAAGTATTTAATACAAGAAATGTGCGACCGACAAACATCTCCCGACCACTACGATCTTTTCGCGACAGAAGGTGGAACCGCTGCTATGTGCTATCTTTTCAATTCGCTGAAAGCAAATAAACTGTTATTACAAGGTGACCGAATAGCTCTCATGACTCCTATCTTTACGCCTTATATCGAAATTCCCCAACTAAAAGAATTTAATTTCGACGTAGTCAATATACAAGCCTCACAACTGACGAAAGAAGGCTATCATACTTGGCAATATCCCGAGAATGAATTAGATAAGCTAAAAGACCCTTCTATAAAACTGCTCTGTTTGGTCAATCCGAGCAATCCTCCCTCATACAGTTTAGATGAAGCGACCCACAAGAGAATAATAAAAATCGTACGGGAAAACAATCCCAACCTCATGATTATAACCGACGATGTATATGGTACATTCGTGCCCCATTTCCGTTCTCTTATGTATGAACTGCCCTATAACACGGCTTGTGTATATTCTTTCTCAAAATATTTCGGGGCCACCGGTTGGAGATTAGCGACTATCGCTATTGCCCGCCACAACGTATTCGATGCTCAAATAGCACTTCTTCCCGAAAAACAACGAAAAGAACTACACGACAGATACGATAGTATCAACCTCAATCCCGACAAGATTTTATTTATCGATCGATTGGTCGCCGACAGTAGGTTGGTAGCACTTAACCACACGGCAGGGTTATCCACTCCTCAACAAATACAAATGTCACTCTTCGCTCTCTTCTCTCTTTGCGATATGCAAGACATATACAAAAACAAATTGCAAAAGATGATAACCAATAGACTGACAGCCATGTGGGAAAAGACCGGGTTCAAATTACTTCCCGATAGCTTGCGGGCCGGGTACTATTCCGAAATCGATATTATGGTATGGGCAACCCAATTATATGGAAAAGACTTTGCCGAGTATCTCGAAAAAAATTACGAACCACTCGACTTTGTCATTAGATTAGCCAAAGAAGCCGGTGTAGTCGTTCTGAACGGTGATGGATTCGATGGACCTCGATGGTCTATACGAGTATCGTTAGCAAATCTCGATGAAATGAATTATCGAAAAATCGGGACAATTATCGGACATACACTGGAAGAATATGCCCAGAAATGGAAAAATGAAACGGCCAAAAAAGAACCCGTTATTTACTAATTAATTTAGATGTAAAAGCCGGAATTTAACCCACCAGCAAAAACGTTTCAGCCAGGAGGTTGATTCCGGCTTAAAATGAACAGTTACATCACAACTTTCTCGACTAAAAAACAGAATGTATGATGAAGAAACCAACGCCATGTGATATTCGAATTTCTCTATACCGTATATATTACGCAACAAAATGGTACGAAACGGATTATCTTCACTCATCTGGCCGAATGTCATAGACACATCGTCGACGGTAATACCGTATGAATCGCCGCAAATAGATACAAATTCATCGATATTCAACTCGGAAAAATTTCGCGGAGGTTTTGAATATTTCTTATACAAAGCCCTTATTATATATTTAGAAATCATAGCACTATAAAAATATCTACCAAAGCTCTTTTAATCTACGGAATAAATATAAGCAGGAATAAGAATACACCCTAATTATCATTTAATTTTTTTCTATGAATTAATACGCGCAAACAATCGTTCATAAATATTAACCTATAAACTGTAAATAAAAATAACTTTCTACATTACAAGTAATTATAAAAACATATCGTCTAGAATTTCTCATTTTTCCTATATTTGATTTACTCTTTCCCGAAGGCATTGTATATCATAACTTCCCGGTGATTGATACAAACGCAACCCAAACTCGGCTGTCACGGCTATGGTATGGTCGATCAAATCTGCTACAACGGCCTCATACATCTTCCATGTTTTCTCCGCAGAGAACAAGTAAAGTTCTACTGGCAGTCCTCGCTCCGCCATAGGCAGATAACGTACCATATAAAGCATATCGAGATTGGATTTTCCCATTTGACGTATATAGTTTTCCAAATAAACTCTGAACAACATACTATTCGTAACCCTAAGTTCCTCTGCCAAAAAAGAATTTCCAGAGTTACAAGCCTGTTGAATAGAGTGTAACCGCTGAACAACGAACTCACCGATCAAAAAATGATCCTTAAATCGAAGTAAATCCTCTTCACGGAGAAAAGAAATACTATTTATATCCAAAAGTATCTGCCGGGAGATACGACGCCCTCCTCCTTCAAACATACTTCGCCAATTGGTAAAAGAGCCTGTCACCAAAGCGTATGGCGGAATAGTGGTCGTCGTATTATCAAAATTCAAAACTTTTACTGTATTGAGAGTCACATCTTGTACGATACCATTAGCATTATATGCCGGAGCCGTTATCCAATCTCCTTTATGTAACATATTATTTGCCGAAAGCTGTATTCCGGCTACAAACCCCAATATCGTATCCCTAAAAATCAGCATGAGAATCGCAGCGGATGCACCCAATCCGGCAAACAAACGAGCAGGAGATTGATCTATAATTGTTCCTATTATACTGATAAAACCAATTGAAAATAAGATAACCTGTATGGTCTGCACACCACCTTTTATGGGATAATGGCGTAAACTTTCCTTTCCATTAAAAATATCGAGAAATGCATTCAGCACACCATTCAAGAATCGAAGAATAAGAGCTATGATATAAACCTTGCATATACGATCGATAAGTATATACCAACTACTCTCTATATCAAACGCCGAAGGCAAAAATGCATATAGAATAAAAGCTGGAGCCAACGCAGCCAGCCTCGACACCACCTTCTTGTCATATAAATGATCGTCCCATTCAAATTTTGTACGGCGAATGATTGGAAGTAGCAATCTATTTATTAGCAACTTACAAAGCACATCGCACAAAATGGCTATCAAAACGATCAAGATTACATAAACCACATTATGCCCTGCTTCCGTATTGGCAGAAAATAGATCGGCAACATCGTGCAATATCTTCTCTATTGATTCCAACATACCCATATCGTCATTCTGCAACTGGTTGAGACTCTATTTTCTTTTCTTTTTTCCCGAAAGAAAATCGATAACCTACCGTATAAGTAAATCCAAACGGAGAACTGTCCGTTCCAAATCCCGGTATATACCACGGTTGAGAATAAGTATTCTTTTTATGGCTGAACATCAATCGATAACGAACAGTCCACCCCATATAAAAATTTTTATACACTTGCACCCGAAGCCCTCCCAACAACTCACCCCAGTGAGCCCATGATTTCTGTCCGGTAATTTGTAGTTTTTCAGATTCTCCCCAATAAGGTGACTCTACTAAAATATTATCTATATCATACGTAAAAAAAGAAAAGCCATACCGAATACCGATATAGAAAAAACTCATTGCAGTTTTATTATATCCGAAATTGTAGTTCATTCCTACACGATTATAAAGAGAAGCTTTATTCCTGTATGTAAAGTTCAACCCCTCGGGAGTATTATCGGCATGTCCGATCCCGATTTCCCATACTGGGAAAAAACGATTATGCAAATCCAATTCTGCCGCTATTTCATAATTGCCATAACTTTGTCCGAATAAATTTGTGATCCCGTCAAGAATGTTGACATTTACGGAGAGACCATTAAACAAGGGATAAAGATACCCCTTTATTTCTGGCTCTTCCGGCTCCGCAACGACACTATCCGTTTGCACCGGTACAATTTCCCTTTTCGCTGTTGGATCGACAGGTGTCACCCGTCGTTGCGCAACCGACGCAAAGATTACCCCTAAAAACAATATGAAAATTTTACTCCTCATCTGGGGTCTGGGTTTGAACTGTATAAAAAATCCGTATACTCTCCACATTTTTATTCGTGATCTCCGGGACTGTCACAGAAACAGAGTCAAGTATATTACGTGTATACCGACACGTATCGATAACAAAATTATACATCGCCCCGCAATCGATCGACACGAAATAGGGATACGACCGATAAACAAATGTGAGCGTATCGTTATAACGAGGAGACGAAAGACCTTGCTGTTCGTAATGAATGACATATTGCGTCGAGTCTTGTGTAAACCGCAACGGAAGATAAACTTGTGTTACGGCAACCGCCGAATCGAGTAACATAGAATCGGTTGGCTGTCCTATACCGAAAATTGAAATGGAATCGACAGACAAAGCCATCTCTTGTGCATCATAAGAATAAAATTGAGCCAAAGGAATACTACTACGATTATCCACACAACCATTACTGCCACAGTTACTTAAAACTAAGCAACATACACATAAAAATAGAACTCCTTCGATAAAACTCAAAAGTCTTCCCATCTCACCACATCATTAAATGGTTTTCTTTTTCTCTCCGTCTCCACACCCTCGGCAGGATAGCCCAACGGCAAAAGAACCATAGGTTCCCATAAATCGGGCAAATTCAAAATCTTTTTACATCGCTGCACATCAAAATTACAAACCCAACAAGAACCTAACCCCTGTTCGGCAGCAGCCAAAACTAAATGTTCGGTTGCTATCGCTATATCGACATCACAAAAATCCTTATTATCGGACAAACGCTTCCACGACGTACTATGGTCTCCGCAAACAACTATACACATCGGAGCCGACGCGAACCATTCACGTGGATAACAATCGTACAAAGCTTTTAGCTTCTCCGGGTCACGAACCACGACAAAAGCCCACGGTTGAAAATTCACAGCCGACGGAGCCAGTCTTGCCACCTCCAAAATATATTCGAGTTTAGCCCGCTCGACCTTCGAAGACTTAAAAGATCGCACCGAACTCCTAACCTTCACCAATGTAAGCAAATCGGGACATTCGTTTTCTTTCAAACCGTTCATAAATTCAAGACTTACGTTAATTACTTAATTTCGGTTTCTATCTGATAATTATTTCTTTCACTCGAATTTCGAGAAATAAGTTCTCCCAAAAAACCGGCAAGGAACAATTGTGTACCCAAAATCATAGCTGTCAACGCCAAATAGAAATAAGGAGAATCGGTTACCAGCCGATACGGTAAACCATTATATAAACAATATAACTTATTCGCCCCCACAACAATGACAGAAATAAGTCCTAAAAAGAACATCAAACTACCCAACAGCCCGAAAAAATGCATAGGTTTTACCCCGAAACGCGAAAAAAACCATAGCGTAATTAAATCGAGATACCCGTTTACAAAACGATCCAATCCGAATTTCGTCTTACCGTATTTGCGAGCCTGATGATGGACAGCCTTCTCCCCAATCTTATTATATCCGGCACTCTTAACCAAGTAAGGAATGTAACGATGCATATCGCCATAAACCTCTATATTTTTTATCACCTCTTTTTTATACGCTTTCAGCCCGCAATTAAAATCGTGCAGATTTTTTATGCCAGACACTTTACGAGCTGTCGCATTGAACAATTTAGTGGGGATAGTCTTGGATAACGGATCGTAACGCTTTTTCTTCCAGCCCGAAACGAGGTCATACCCCTCGACCGCAATCATACGATACAATTCGGGGATTTCATCGGGGCTGTCTTGCAAATCGGCATCCATAGTAATAACGACATCGCCTTCGGCTCTTTGAAATCCGGTATAAAGCGCCGGAGATTTGCCATAGTTCCGCCTGAATTTCACACCCTTAACACGAGAATTTTTTTCTCGCAACGACTCAATCACTTGCCAAGAGTCATCGGTACTCCCATCGTTAATAAACCAAATTTCATACGAGAACTTGTTTTCCTCCATTACCCGCTCGATCCACGCAGTCAATTCAGGAAGAGACTCCGCCTCATTATATAAAGGGACTATTACCGAAATATCCATATTCCTATTTCTTTGTTTTACTTGACTTAAACCAAACAGAAACGAGCCATGCCATTACTGCCGACAATAAAGAACCGAAAAATACATTCACCCACATTTGCTGAATAACGACTGCCATAGGAGACGGAATATTCCCCTGTTCCAAACCGGTTTTTACAGCCTCCAACAATGAAGGATCACTTGTCATATTTAATGATTCCAACAAAGTTACAGCAGCCGAAAGCTGAGATTTTATATATTCTGGATTGATATAAACATAATAAATATACTGTGCCAAACCACTGATAAGCGAGGCAAAAAAGAAAAGCAAAATACCCATCATCCACAATTGAGAGAAGTAGCTGCCTCCTTCATTTTGATTACTGAACTTACGCATCATGAAGAAAACTACCAACGGGACAAATAGCAACATTATAGTAGAAACGACATTACAAAAAGGATAATTCAAACTCAACACAGCAAATATAAATTTCACCACGAAATAGAGCCCCATATAGGCTCCCGCCTCCATAGCGAATTGAACGATTCCCTTTTGTGTATTATTCTTCTCCATCAAAATATCGTTTTCCAATGTACATATAGGCTACAAAGGTATCACTTTTGCGGCAATATTTATGTGGAAAAAAGCCAAAAATAGAGATAATATCGACAATATATATCGAAAAGAAAGAGTGCCAAACAATAAGAAAACCTAAAACAAATAAAAGACTTGGCTGTTCCATTGTTTCTGATTACCTTTGAACCCCTTTTTATTAAAGCAGCATGAATAAACGATATGTAATGATTTTCACCGCTATATGCGGTTCTATTTTCTCTTTGCTGGCCGATATGCCCCGAGACTATTATCCCAACTCTCTGGAAGGGAAAAACGGCGCTGAACTAAAAACAGAGCTACATAATCTCCTGAAAAACCATACCCGGCTTCCCTATGGGTCTCGCGATTACAACCAAATAGCATGTACATGGACAGTCTTTAAAAAAAGTGATGTCCGTCCCAACAAAAAAGTATGGGATATGTATTCCAACAACTCTTATAACTTTCCGAACGGAGCAGGAGCAACGAAAGGCATGAACATCGAGCACAGCGTACCCAAAAGTTGGTGGGGAGATGCTTACGATGAAACAGCCACTCCTCTTACCCGATTTAAATACGACGGTTCCTACGATTTACACCACCTGACACCTTCCGATGCCGATGCCAACATGGCCAAAAGCAATTATCCATTGGGAGAGGTCGATTCTCCTTTGTTCGACAATGGTGTTACCAAAGTGGGAACCGGACAAGCCAACGGTAGAGCAACCAACCTATTTGAGCCCGCAGACGAATACAAAGGCGACTTCGCCCGCATGTATTTATACTTCGTAACCTGCTATCAAGACTATTCATGGAAGTCTTCTGCCCTATCCATGTTCGCACAAAACAGTTACCCCACACTGAATGCCTATGGACAGTCCCTATTACTGAAATGGCATCGACAAGACCCTGTCAGTCAAAAAGAAATAGACCGCAACAACGCCGTATACAGTTTTCAAGGAAACAGAAATCCTTTCATAGACTATCCCAATATGGTAGAGTATATCTGGGGCGACTCGACAAATTATGAATTCAGTTTTTCGGGACAATCCACCTCCGCCCCAAGTATCAGCATATCGAACGACAAAATCGAATTCGGATACATCGGAACCGAAACATCGAAAGATAAAGAGATATACATCAAAGGGAAAAATCTGACAACAGATATTACAGCAAAACTATTGAATAACGATTCGGGAGATTTTTCTTTGGGAATGTCCAATCTGCCGGCTCATGAATTAAATACGACCGGAATCAACCTCGTCATAACCTTTTCTCCCCGGTCGATCGGGACTCGCAATGTGACACTCCGATTATCGAGCGACGAATTATCTGCCCCCGTAGACATAACCATTTCTGGAACTGTACTCTTGTCCGATGCCTCCTATTTGAGAATCATCGACATAAAATCGACCTACAAGAAAAGCGACGAACCAGTGCGCCTGATGCTAAACATGAACTTGGATACACAATGGACTGTGGACGGAAAACCGGCCACACATCTCACTCCTTCCGAATTGTCCGCAGGGCTTCACACAATACAATTCACGACTATTTACGGAACAGGGAAAATGCGTGTACAAATCATAGAATAAAAATTACTATCAATCATGAATGCAGCTAAATATATCCGTTATATCCTAACAATCGCAACAGCCCTCCTTTTCTTTTCGGCCTGTAAAGACGATAAGAACGAGAGTCAACCAACCGACTTTATTTTACGGGTAGACGAGTCGGTATCTATCAAGCTACCCAACTCGACAAGTTATACCATAACGACCAATAACTCCGCAATTTCTTATGAATTGTCGGGAAAAATACTCACAGTGACAGCTATTAAAGAAGGGAAAGCGACTCTAACCGTTATCCTCGACTCAGGAGAAAGCCACAACTACTCGTTTACCATTTCGGCAAACTCCTATCAAATGGGCTTTACTATCGACTCCACGCCCCGAATAGAATCATGGATATCCGGCTCGACCGTCAAAACGGAAGAAACGGCAGGACTCCAAGTGAGCTGCGAACCCGGCATGGATATAACCGGCTCTCCGACAGACAAATCGACACGCTCCTATGGATTTACTTATGTCGAAACAGGGAAACTTTTACGATTTTCTGCACAAGGCGATTTTTCCCAAAAAGGGATTTTGAACAATGGAATCATGGCTACCCGTGACAATGACAATACACCCATACAATACGAGGCTTGCACGGTTTCCATAGAAAAAGTAAACGATGCCGGGCAGATCTGGTTCACTTTACAATTTACCGACCGAAGCGACATTCGTATTGTTACAGAAATTTTCTAAAAATTTTCATAGCCAAGCACGCACATTAAAAACGGGATAAAATTTGAAAATTTATCCCGTTTTTAATTACATGGGAGGCAAAATACAAACTGATAGAATTCATTCGATAACTACCGATTTGCCTCTTTAATGACAAATAACTATCTTCGCCCCACAAACTCATACCGGAAAACACCCGATCTATGGACGAAAAGGACAAAAAAATAGCATGCCTCGAAGAGCTGCTACAATCTATCAAAGATAATATCGACGAAACCGAATCTGTATTGGATTCATTATCCAATAGTGAATTGCAAGCCGAAAACGAAAATGATTTACCGGACAACGAATTTGATCGTTTACTCGACGAGTTTATTCAAAGTCAATTATCAGAAGAGGAGACGGAAGATGAAGAAGAAAGCGATAATTCCCCGTCTAATACCAGCCATCATATCATCTTTAAAAATACTTTTTTCTCCATATGCGACACAAAAGAACAAATACCCAGAGATTCACTACGCACACAATTCAGTGTTGATGAAGGAGAATATCTATTCATTTCGACAGAATGCATAGGACAAAACGAATCTGCTACAATAGATGCTTGGGACGAAACTTTTTTAGCAGAACTAATTGCCCCCGATGGAAGCTCCTACATAGAAACTCAAATTTCCATGCCGATCGACACCGAAAACTACGCCAGTCCATCGGCATATTTCGCTCTTCCTGAAAGAGAAAACAGAGAAGGCTCATGGATTTACTGCCTATCCCGACTCTCCGACAAAGAAGAATATACAACCAAAAGCGCGACTTTTATATCTTTGCCCCAGAAATACGACGAATGTTTCGAGGTAAACAATTATCTATTGTTCAAAAACGAAAGCATCGCTCCCGACCCAGACCGTCCTATCATCTCCTACACAAGCATAAACCCGAGTATACATAGCAACTATTATATCGGATTCTGCGGGATAAGCAAACTAAAAGACACGGACAAATCGTATGAATATGAAATAAAAATCCGTACTCAAACCGGATTAACCAAATACGAAACGGTCGGAACTTTCATTTCACAAGACGACGAAGAAAGAAACCGGCTATGGACATTCCAAGAACCCGTCGACTTCTCGGATTATGAAAACGGAGAATATGCCGTCGAGATCTATTTCTTAGGAGAAAAAGTATTGAATGCTCCGTTTCGCATTGGGAACGAAGAAGAAGGAGAATATAATCTATTCAACATACAGACACGCCCCCCGATCGGAGAAAAAAAAGAGATAGACCCGACAAAAGAAAAAGACGCCATGGACTCTTTACAAGAGATGATCGGGCTAAACAATCTGAAACAGAGCATTGCCGAACATCTCAACTATGTAAAACTATTGGCCGCACGCAAAAGAGCCGGGTTAAAAGCCTCGATACCACCCCTTCACATGGTCTTTACCGGAAACCCGGGAACAGGGAAAACAACCGTTGCCGATTTCATCGGTGAGATTTTCCACAAAATGGGGTTACTCGAAAAAGGTCACGTCATACGTACCGACCGTAGCAAATTGGTGGGCAAATGGTTGGGAGAGACCGAACAAAAAACCGAAGCTGCCATCGAAGCCGCCAAAGGAGGGGTCCTTTTCATAGACGAGGCTTACAGTCTGTTTACCAATGACAAAGATGGAGACAAACGCGACTTCGGAAACAGAGTCATAGAAACATTATTACCGAAACTGTCGGACGACAACTTCGGGACAATCGTTATTCTCGCCGGATATCCGGCAGAAATGAAACTGCTTTTGGAATCGAACCCCGGCTTGCAATCCCGATTTCCTTTTACATTTCACTTCGAAGATTATTCACCCGAAGAATTATTGGAGATAGCCGACCTCACCATACAACGCGAAGGGTACGAAATAACCGACTCTGCTCGTCAAACTCTATTAGAACTGATAAAAAAAGACCATCGAAACAGAGACCGCCATTTCGGGAACGCCCGCTATGTCAACAGACTTATCTCTTCGAAAATACTTCCGGCTATGGCCACTCGTTTGGCTCAAAGCGGAATATACGATTCGGGGAATCCCGACAAACGGTCGCTCGTCACCATCGAACAAGAAGATATACCCGATAATACCGATGAAAAAATAATCATATCTTCGGAGAAATTCGATGAACAAACCATAGATGAATGCTTAACCCGACTCGACAGAATGATCGGATTATCCAATGTAAAAGCCGCAATCCATAACTTTGTAAAGATCGCCCGGCTATTACACGAGAACGGAAAAAATTTCTTTGGGGAAATCCCTTTGAAATGGAGCTTTGCTGGAAATACAGGAACCGGAAAAAGCACAGTCGCTGAAATTATGTCCGACTTACTGAAAGCCATGAACATACTCGGCAACGGACAATTTATAGAAATAAAAGGAGAACAGCTCTACAATGTCCCCGACTATAAAGTGGACGAAGTTCTACAAGATGCCATGAAAAAGTCACGACAGGGACTTTTATTCATCGATGGCGACTCTCCGAAATTCAAAAATGCATACAACACATTCGATAGCGAACAACTACGAATCAAGTTAGCAGGATACACCTCTGCCATGCCCGGAGCTCATGCTCTCATCATTGCCGAGAACCAGGCTCCCCGGCAAGATTTGGTAGAACAGTTAATTGGTAACGGCGCTCACGAAGTCGACCACACTTTAATTTTCGAAGACTATACCTCGGAAGAGTTATTCGAAATCCTGAAACAAATGCTATCGGACAAAGATTTCTCTTTTGAACAAAAAGCAGAAAGTATCATGCAGCATTACATAGAATACCTTTGTTCCGACCAATATTCTTGTTATGCAAACGCCCGAACCATGAAAATCATATCGCGAACCATTATGCAAAACGCCTATCTCCGACTCGGTGAGGCGGGCATAAAATTTTCACGAAACAGAATCACACATGCCGATGTAGCTTGCTTTGAAATAGATGAAAGACAGACTCTTAGAAATAGAATCGGTTTTTGCTGAAAAGACCGCTAAACTATTTCATAGACGAAACCTTATCTTTGTATTGAGGATTCCGATCCAACCAGACTGTCGCATACCGGCATGTCGCAACCGGAAGTAAGTCATGGTCAAGCGCATAGTCATAAGCAGCCTTCACCAAAGCGGCAGCGATACCCCGCCCTTCAATTTCCCGGGGGACAATCGTATGTTCTATATTCAAGCAACCATCGACAAGATCATACGACACGTATGCAGTTTTCCCGTCAGCGACAGTCTGAAACTGTTTTCTCGACAAATCATGTATTATTTCCATAAGAAGAATTTTTTAATTGTACAAATATACATATCCGTTAAGATATGTAGCCAAAAGAAGCCACAAGAAATATGGCACAAATAACAGTGCCGCCGCTTTCTCTTTTCGATATGCCCTTGATATATAAATCCACACTAAAATATCGAGTAATAAAATATCTACCAATCCCAAAAACGGATTTCTAAATGCGAAAAATAATAAGCTCCATAAGAAATTAACGACTAACTGTATCCCCCATAACACCGACAAGGTTTTATCCGCCCCCCTTTCTATCAAGTGCCCCAATGAAAGTCCCATACAAATATAAATGATACTCCATGCAATAGGAAAAGCTCCATTGGGCGGAGTAAGAACCGGTTTATTCAGCAATGGATACCACTCAGAAATAGAATCAGACTGAAAATAACTGGCCGACAATCCCACTGCAAAACATAATAGTATAGGAAGGAGATAAAATGCGAATCTTTTCATAACCAAGACATTTAACAACAATAGTTGTAATTTAAACACATATAAATAATTAAAGTTCTTGGATATTCCAAAAGAAGAATGACTGAAACAAAAATAAAAGGACACTCTTTTTAGAGTGTCCTTTGAGCCGATAGAGGGATTCGAACCCACGACCCCGAGATTACAAATCACGTGCTCTGGCCAACTGAGCTATATCGGCAGGTGGGTAAGCTATCTACATCGCGCCGCTACAACCGGCTACCCTTGCTGCGGTCAAACCCTGGGGGATTCACAGGGAGCTGGCCGTATAGGACTTACCCGGGCACAAAAGTAGATATTTTTTCTTAGATAACAATAGCATTCCACAAAAAAATGCACAAAATTTTCTATCTACTTAGAAACGAGACAATTTAAAAAAACATATTTCACAATAAATCTTTTCTCCATAATTTTATAAAAGTCTCGGCCTGTATTGTTCCTAAAAAAATTTACATTTGTATCCTATAAATAATAGCCCATTCACAAAAAAGGAATCATGTTGCAAAAAATTAAAGAGCGTATATTTGCCGGCGGAGAAATTACCCCCGACGAAGCATTAGAATTAGCACAAAAAGCCATTCGTTCGGACCTATATACTGCTGCCGACGAAATCCGTAAAAAATTCTGTAATAAAACGCTTGATACTTGCTCGATCATCAATGCCCGTTCTGGTCATTGTCCCGAAAACTGCAAATGGTGCGCCCAATCGGCCCATCATCACACCCAAATAGAAACATACGACGCCATACCTATACATGAAGCTATATCCATTGCCCGTTTGAACGAACAACAAGGAATAAAAAGATTGTCTTTGGTCACCAGCGGGAGAAGGATAAAAGCCTCGGAAATAGACTATTTCTGCGATATTTATCGAAAAATGGGAGAAGAAACCCACTTACACCTTTGCGCCTCTATGGGACTATTGAAACGAGAAGAATTAGAAAAGCTGAAAGCCGCCGGAGTAAAACGCTACCACTGCAACTTAGAAACAGCCTCGTCCTATTTTTCCGAGCTATGTACCACACATACCATTGAACAAAAAAAAGAAACGATTCGGACAGCCCAAGAGTTAGGAATGGAAATCTGTTCCGGTGGAATCATCGGTATGGGAGAAAATATGAAACAACGTATCGAATTAGCTTTTGAACTAAAAGAATTAGGGGTCTGTTCGGTTCCCATGAATATATTGAATCCCATACCGGGAACACCTTTGGAACACATGCCCCCCATCAGCGACGAGGAGATTTTAGTTACAATCGCAATTTTCAGATTCATACTGCCACGGACGTTCATTCGGTTTGCCGGAGGGCGGGCGAGATTATCCAGAGAAACACAAAAGCAAGCACTATCGGCCGGAGTAAACGGACTATTGATGGGCGACATGCTCACAACGCTGGGATCGGGAGTAAACGAAGACAAATCATTAGCCCGAGAAGCGGGATACGATCCTCTATAATATAATAAAAAGCCTGTCGCATGCGACAGGCTTTTCTCGTTTATCCAAATCCCTGTTCTTCACAGAACATTCCATTTCAGTCACTTGGTTCCAGTTGAAAAACTTGCTCTACCGATTTATTGAATACTTGGGCTATTTTCAACGCTAACACCGTAGAAGGCACAAATTTACCAGTCTCGATTGCATTGATGGTTTGTCGGCTCACCCCTACTACATCGGCCAAATGCTGCTGGGTTATACGAAGTTCGGCACGTTCCACTCGTATTCTATTCTTCATCTCTCAACGACTTTTTAAGTTTCCACAATTTCATTTCAAAGACAATCAAGAAAATAATAATATTCGTAAACATATTAAAGACCAAGACATTCAAAAACAGAAGCTCGTAACAAAAAAGAGATAAAATAATCAAAACAGACGAATTGATATACAAGGCTATCAACAACGAGTTCAATCTTATCCGCCCGATTAATTCATCTTCGACTCTCTCACGTGAACATGCCACAAATAAACAACCCAAGCAAATGCCTATAATGGCGACATTATTCAATATTTTTCCAACCCAATCCGAAGTCAGTACTCTTTTCATAGCCAAAGGAATCCATTCAGGTAACAAAAAAGATGGAAAACCATTATAACCGTCTATCGTCATCAATACTCCCAGCACAAATGTTGGAACCAGAATAATCCAGCCGACTTTCTTAAAGCCATTAGGCAACAAAAAGATTTTTTCCATAATAACAATTATTTTAAGTAATCGATAAAAGAAATAGCTATGGCACAAATGTAAAGTATATTTTACATATAGACAAATATAATCGACTTTTCATACAAAAAAATCTTACAGAAAAGCTATGAAGCCTCTGAACACTTCCAACATGGCGTGGGAATTTTCATTCAAATCTATTATCTAAAAAATGGATTTTTCCCGCAAGACTCTGCACTTCCGACCAAATGCTTAACAGTCTTGCAATAACGGATAATGTCGGCGTTTGTGTGTTGTGTTTCAGGTAGATAGATAGGATAACAAGATTGGTAAAACTCAAGACTTTTGTATCATTGAGCACAATCAAACTTTGCAAAGGTAAAACTTTATTCTTAAACTCAAACTTTTTAGGGTTATTTTTTTGACAAAAAAGATTTTTAACCCGATACAAGCCATAGAATTCGAAAAAAAGAATAAATTAACAATGCAAAACACTCGCGCAATTTTTCTATTACGCCCTAAATCGTTAAAACTTTCATGAAGACTGCTCTTTCCCATTTGTCCAATCACAACATTTATCGTAAATTTGACTGGTATTTAATACAAAGTAATGATCAGCTACTTACAAATAGAAAATCTCACAAAGTCGTTCGGAGACCGAATTCTTTTCGAAAATATATCGTTAGGTATCGGTGAAGGAGACCGAATAGGATTAATTGCCAAAAATGGAGCGGGGAAAACGACTTTACTGAATATTCTGGCGGGAAAAGAAAATTATGACAGTGGAAACATTGTATTCCGGAATAGTTTACGGGTAGGATACTTGGAACAATCCCCCTCCTATCCGCCAGAACTCACGGTTATACAAGCCTGTTTCCAGTCCGACAACGACACTGTTCGTTTAATAGCCGAATATGAACAGGCCCTACAAACCGATGATCCTATCGGCCTGCAAGAACTGCTCGACCGCATGGACCACTACAAAGCATGGGATTACGAGCAAAGAGCCAAACAAATTCTTTCGCAGCTCAAAATCAACAATTTCGATCAACCTGTAAAAGAATTGTCCGGCGGACAACTGAAACGACTGGCGTTAGCCAATGTCTTAATTACCGAACCCGACCTGCTCATTCTCGATGAACCGACGAATCATCTGGACATCGATATGACCGAATGGTTGGAAGAATTTTTACGCCGCACCAACATAACCCTATTGATGGTCACACACGATCGCTATTTTCTCGATCGAGTATGCAATCAAATTGTCGAAATCGACAATCATACACTATACAACTATAACGGTAATTACAGCTACTATCTTGAAAAACGGGAAGAGCGCATAGAAATACATAATGCCGAAATCGACAGGGCCCGTAATTTAATGCGTACCGAGTTGGACTGGATAAGGCGACAGCCACAAGCTCGGGGCACAAAAGCAAAATACCGTGTGGATGCTTTTCATGAATTACAAGCGAAAGCCCGCCAGGAAAAATCAGACGGGCAAGTACGGCTCGAAGTAAAATCGTCATACATCGGTTCAAAGATATTCGAGGCAAAAGGTATCTGTAAAAAATTCGGAGACCTGAAAATAATCGAAAACTTCGATTATACTTTTGCCCGCTATGAAAAAATGGGTATCGTAGGTAACAACGGAACCGGAAAATCGACCTTCATCAAAATGCTTGTCGGTGAAATTCAACCCGATCGAGGACGATTCGATATAGGAGAAACTGTAAAGTTCGGCTATTATAGCCAAGATGGGTTACATTTTAATGAACAGATGAAGGTCATCGATGCCGTAAGAGATATAGCAGAAGAAATTTCACTTGGCGACGGACGTAAGTTGTCCGCATCTCAATTCTTGCAGCATTTCCTCTTTACCCCCGAGACACAACACAGCTATATATATAAATTGAGTGGAGGAGAACGCCGACGACTATATTTATGTACGATACTCATCAGCAATCCCAATTTTTTGATACTGGACGAACCGACCAACGACTTGGATATCGTTACCCTTAACGTCCTTGAAGATTATCTCCGTAACTTCAAAGGGTGTCTCATTGTCATCTCCCACGACCGATATTTCATGGATAAAGTAGTAGATCACCTACTTGTGTTCAAAGGAAACGGAGAACTAAAAGACTTTCCCGGTAACTATACCGATTATCGTGAATGGAAAGAAACACAGGAACAAAAGGCTAAAAGCGAACAGGCAGAAAAAGCAAAGCAAGACAATAAAAAAACTACTGCCGAAAAAAGAAATACATCTGACAATACCCGACGACGCCTTTCTTTTAAAGAGAAAAAAGAGCTGGAACAATTAGAAATGGAAATCGCTGCGCTGGAAGAAGAGAAAAAAACAATCGAAACGAACCTTTGCAGCGGAACCCTAAGCATAGAGGAACTCACGCTGCAATCCAAAAGATTGTCGGAAATCAACGAAAGCCTCGATGAAAAGACATTACGCTGGCTCGAACTAAGTGAAATCGAAGGGTAGTTATATACAAAAGGCGATAGAGATACGGTCTATCGCCTTTTGTTATATCACATGCTCAAACCTCACCTTTGAAAATAAGCGTATTTCGGTTCTGTGGGTTTATAAGAATCATCGTCCCACAAAGTACTGGTAATCATCAAATCGGCACTGTATCGGTTGCAAGCGATAGGTACATTGTGTACTCTACACTGACGAAGCAGCATCTGTATATCGGCCTCGTGTGGTTGAGGATTCAAATCATCGATCAAAAAGATAGCCAAATCGACTTGATGACGAACCACCAATGCGGCAATTTCGGCATCTCCCCCCAACGGACCCGAATTCATACAAGTCACATCGGCCGGAATATTCAATTCGTCGAATGCCTCCTTAATCAATCGGCCGGTAGTACCTGTACAAACCAAATGGTGATGAGACAACAACTCGGCATTATGTTTCACCCACTCTACCATATCGGCCTTACGATTATCATGCGCCACTAGCGCGATAGTTAATCTTTTTTTCATAGCTTTATTTTTTTAAGATTGAACAGTTTGAAATTTTTGTCTGATTTTCCGTTGATGTATCCACAAGGCCATAACAGCTATCACGAATGCGATAAAATCAGAGATAGGCATACTCAACCAAACTCCGTTCGTAGACCAGTAAGTCGGTAAAATCAACAACAACGGCAATAAAAACAATAATTGTCTCGATAAGGATAAAAATATAGATACCGGAGCCCTACCTATCGACTGAAAGAAATTGGAAATTACAATCTGGCAACCGACAAACGGGAACATGGCACAACTGATACGAAGACCGGTCACAGACAAATCGACCAACTCCTCGCTGGTTGTAAACATCGCCACGATAGCATGGGGGAATAATTCGCTCAATACAAAGCCCACCGTAGTAACGACCACACCCGCCGTAATCCCATATCGCAATGTTTTGCGAACACGGTCATATTGCTTGGCTCCATAGTTATACCCCACGATAGGCTGCATTCCCTGTGTGATTCCCATAACGATCATAACGAACAACATCAAAGTACGGTTCACAATACCATAAGCACCGATAGCCAAATCTCCACCAGTATGTTGCAACGCATTATTAATAAAAATCACCACCACACAGGCACAAACATTCATCAAAAAAGGAGACATGCCTATGGAAAATATTTTAGCGACTACCCGCACTTTCAACCGGGAGTACCGACTGTCAAAATGAATAAAGTTTTTTTTGTTCGCAAAATGAACGAGCACCCACACCATAGCGACAGTCTGAGACACGACTGTTGCCAACGCTGCACCCCGTATTCCCCAATCGAATGAAAATATAAATATCGGAGCCAAAATAATATTACACCCCACAGTCAACAATGACGAAAACATTGCCTTACGAGGATACCCCGTAGCCCTCATTACGTTATTCAGCCCTATAAACACATAAGTTATAGGAGTCCCCAGTAAAATTACTTGCATGAAATCACGAGCATAAGGCAATGTATCGTGACTTGCCCCGAAAAACAATAATATGGAATCAAGAAATAAAAAAGTCAAACCGCCAAAGCAAACAGCATTGATTATACACATAATCAAAACATTATGTACGACCTCCGTTGCTCGCACTTTATCTTTCTGACCTAAAAAAATAGAACTGATAGTAGCACCGCCTATACCGACCAATGTACAAAAAGCGACCACCAAATTCATCAACGGGAAAGTAATTGCCAAACCTGCGATAGCCAATGCACCCACCCCATGACCTATAAATATACTATCTATAATATTATATAGCGATGTAACAGTCATCGCTATAATAGCCGGTACAGAATACTGAATCAACAACTTGCCAATCGGCTCGGTTCCAAGTATCAACGGCGAATTACGCTCTGCCATAATCTCTAATTTCACAATTACGATACAAAGGTACGAATTATTCAGGAGCTAAAACAGGAGCATAAGCATTTTATAACATAAAGATACTTCAAATAGCTACGCCCTATATTTTTCACATAAAATATTATTGGTCCATTCAACTATCATAAAAAATAAAAATATCTGAAATCAGAACCGTTTTTTGAGACTTCTTGTTATATTTGAAATACTTTATCTATATTTGTAGAATATAGGATACGGTTCAGCAGAGCCAATTCGGAAATATGATTTCCGTTTGCCCCTGCACTCACCTTTCGCTATGTTTGTCATGAAACCATTAATTAAATAGAATTATGAAAAAGTTTTTATTCTTGGTTATATTGAGTTTGACTTTATTTTCCTGCGAGGGTCCTATGGGACCACAAGGTCCTCAGGGAGTTCCGGGCGAAGGAATGTTTTGGAAGTGCTACACCTACACAGTAAAATCGCAAGACTGGCAACTTGTGACATCGCCCGACGGATTAAATACGTATTACATGTATGAGTTCCAAAATAAAGATATTACAGACGATTTGTATATCGACGGATATGTCTTGGGGTACTTGGTACAATCTCCGGGGGCAGACAACGAAGTCATCACCCCTCTACCTTATACGATACATAAAGGCGAGGCAGATGAGGATAATGCGCTGCTTTGGACCGAAACTTACACCTACGATTACATGCCGGGAAGCGTAGCTTTTTATGTGCAATACAGCGATTTTATCGAGCAACAGCCCGGAGATATGGTATTTCGTTTAGTCCTTAATAATTAATAACCGTCTTCTCGATTCTTCGAAATAAAAATAAACGAGGCCATCTTTAATAAAGAAATGGCCTCGTTTATTTTATGTAGCAAACTAATGTTTCAACAAGCCTTAAAGCTCATGTCGAGACCTTTTACCGAATGAGTGAGAGCACCCACCGAAACAAAATCGACACCACTCTCGGCGTAATCTCGAATCGTATCGAAAGTAATACCTCCCGAAGACTCTATTTCATATTTCCCACCCACAATTTTCACAGCCTCTTTTGTCAATTCAGGCGAGAAATTATCGAGCATAATACGGTCCACACCGCCCACACGCATAACCTCTTTCAATTCGTCCAAATTACGCACCTCTATCTCAATTTTCAAATCCTTGCCTTTGGCCTTTAAATAATCATGACAACGAGAGATAGCGTTCTCTATACCACCGGCAAAATCCACATGATTATCTTTCAGCAAAATCATGTCGAACAATCCGATACGATGATTCACACCACCGCCTATCTTCACGGCCTCCTTTTCGAGCATACGCATGCCCGGAGTTGTCTTGCGGGTATCGAGAATGCGAGTATGCAATCCTTCGAGTTTTTTCACATATCGGTGAGTCATCGTAGCGATACCGCTCATGCGCTGCATCACATTGAGCATAAGACGCTCGGTTTGCAATAATGATTGTACGCGTCCTTCGACCACAAAAGCCACATCGCCGGGTTTTACCGCATTCCCGTCCTCGATATAAACCGTCATTTTCAAATCGGGATCGAAACGGTGGAATATTTTTCGGGCAATCTCTACTCCGGCCAAGATACCCGGCTCCTTGATCAACAACCTCGACTTCCCCATCGCCGTATCCGGGATACAACACAAAGTAGTGTGGTCACCATCTCCTATATCTTCGGCAAAAGCCAAATCTATCAATTCATCTATCAACTGCTCTTTCGTTTTCATACACCAATAGTTTTTTATTCTTATGCAAAAATAGCACAATCCGGGAGAAGGTACAAATAAATTTGATTATACCGAGGATAACCAATTTCCACATTATAAAAACAACACGATGCAAACGTTCGAACAAGTTTGATTTTACTCTTTGTTTATATTAAATTTGCAACAAATTTAAATTCCTCATGAAAATAGTGCTATTGGTTGTCGGGAAAACAGTCGAATCTTATTTTATACAAGGAATCGAAGAATACAGCAAACGATTGACCCATTATGTGCCGTTCGAAATCGCTGTCATTCCCGAACTCCGCAACACCAAAAGCCTGAGTACCGACCAACAAAAAGAGCGAGAAGCCGATTTCATCTTAAAAAGTTTCCTGCCCGGCGATTACATTGTCCTGCTCGATGAACATGGAAAAGAATTTACCTCCACGCAGTTCGCCACCTATTTGGAAAAGAAAATGTCAAACGTTGCCAAACGCTTGATATTTGTCATTGGTGGCCCTTATGGTTTTTCCCAACGCATATACAATGCAGCACAAGAAAAAATTTCTCTTTCAAAGATGACCTTTTCTCACCAGATGATTCGCCTCATCTTCACCGAACAGCTCTATCGGGCTATGACTATTCTCAATAACGAACCCTATCACCACGAATAAGTATGAATCGTTTTCATTACAAAATTCTATCCGTTTTCATTATCACACTTTCCCTTTTTACTTTCCCGACAAAGGCAAAAGAATACAGCAGTGAGATAGGCACATTGTGGAATTTCACGGTATCCAAACAAATAAATCGGATAAATCTGCAAATACAGCAAAACGTATGGACACTTGGTAAATATTACGAACGATACATGCCCATTGCAGCCGTCTCCTATACTGCTGTCCCGAAATACCTCAAATTAAATGCGCTGTACTACTATATGAATCAACAGACGGCTCCGAATATTTATAAGAATCGTCATCGTTATCAACTGGGAGCCACTTTTTCCTATCCTGTACACCGATTCTCCCTATCGCTGAATTCCCGATTTGAGTCCACCTATACCATAGGGACGGCCAAACCATCGAACAAATGGCGAAACAAAATACTTCTCAGTTACACCATACCCGACAGCCGATGGACTCCGTTTATCCATACCGATATATTTCTTTTTCTGAATGGTAAACAGTCAGGTGAATTGGATAGAATATGGTATGATGCAGGGGTAGAATATCGAATAGACAAAAAAAATTCCATCGAATGCAAAGTTCGAGAAGAACATCTCATGAGTAAGACACCCCAACAACTCAATACGTTTATCTCCTTAGGTTATAAATTGAAACTATAATCCCCCCTATTCCATCTTGCGATACACTTTGGGGGGGACAGAAAAACGACTCCACAAATTCAAGGATAAACGACAAGATTGAAAAATCTTCGATATTCAATCCACCCAAAATAAATCGCTCATAACATCATCGGAAGTAAAAAGACCCTTACGAGTTATGCGCATAATATCGTCGGTCACTACGAGTCGCCCTGCACGGATATGAGGCAGAGCTTGTTCCAAGCAATATCGCATGCGCTCAGCCCCAAAGTCGTCTTCGAGTTTTTTCAGATTCAATCCCCAACAGGTGCGAAGCGATGTGAGTATACATTCATTATATAAACTATCGACCGTCTCTTTCTCTTCCATATATGCAACATGTCCCGTTTGCAAAGCCTCCATATATTCCGACAATGAGGAAGGATTGATACGCCTGCTCTTCCCATCGTAGCTATGAGCCGCCGCACCTAAACCCAGATACGGTACACCTTTCCAATAAGATGTATTATGAAGTGCATAACGCCCAGAGCGGGCGAAATTGGAAATCTCGTAATGCTCATATCCAGAAAAACCCAACACATCGATAAGTGTATCGAACATCTGTAAGGATTCTTCTTCCTCACACTCTTTCACCAGTCCTTTTTCCCTCATTCTCCACAACGCCGTACCTTCCTCATAAATTAAATTATATGCTGAAATATGCGGAACATTCAAGGTTACGGCTTGTCTCAAATTGTTCGTCCAACGTTCTACGGTCTGTCCCGGCAAACCATATATGAGATCTATACTGATATTTTCATATCCGGCACAAAGGCAATTATCGACTGCCTCCATCGCCGCATGAGCCGTATGACGCCGACGTAAAAAAACAAGATCCGAATCGTCGAAACTCTGTATTCCCATACTTAGCCGGTTAACCGGAGTATCCTTTAATTGACTTATAAAAAGAGGTGTCACATCATCGGGATTCACTTCAAGAGTAACCTCCTTACAAACCGACCAATCGACAACTGTGGAAAGAGCTCGAAACAAACGACCTCGTTCCGACGGCGATAAACTGGACGGAGTCCCCCCTCCAAGATACACCGTAAAAACAGGTTCGTCCCTTAGCTCATGTTTCCTCAATTCAAGTTCCCGACAAACGGCATCTATATAGCCACGCTTGAACGAAAAATCGGTCGAGGAAAAGAAGTCGCAATAAACACAGCGACTCGCACAAAACGGTATATGAATATAAAGCCCAGCCATTACTCGACAAAAATACAAAACTTCGATTCATAAACAATGTTTTGTAACATAGTTCTTACCATTGCTTTTTAAAAATATAATTCATAATTTGCGAACGCTTTGTTAAAACGTAACCAAGTGTTTTTGTTTTATTAAAACTTTAATATCATGAAAGTCTATCAATCTCACGAAATCAAAAACATTGCTCTATTGGGCAGCAAAGGTTCAGGCAAGACCACCCTCGCAGAAGCTATGCTCTACGAGTGTGGTGTAATAAAACGTCGCGGAACTGTCGAAGGGAAAAACACCGTCTCGGACTATTTTCCTGTGGAAAAAGAGTATGGATATTCCGTCTTTTCCACAGTTTTTTATGCCGAATTTTTAGGTAAAAAGCTCAATGTTATAGACTGTCCAGGAGCAGACGACTTTGTAGGAAGCGCTATAACAGCCCTTAACGTAACAGACACGGGAGTAATTGTCATCGACTCTCAATATGGTGTCGAAGTAGGAACTCAAAACATCTTCCGTACTGCTGAAAATCTGAACAAACCTATTCTTTTTGCCATGAACCAACTTGATGGTGAAAAGGCAGATTACGACAATGTAATCAACCAAATGCACGAAACATTCGGTAACCGAATTGTACAAGTGCAATATCCGCTTAGTTGCGGTCCGTCGTTCAATGCCATGATCGACGTCCTACTCATGAAAATGTATAGCTGGTCGCCCGAAGGCGGTACACCCACCATATCCGAAATTCCCGAAAGCGAAATGGAAAAAGCCCGGGAATTAAACCTAAAATTAGTTGAAGCCGCTGCTGAAAACGATGAGACCCTTATGGAAAAATTCTTCGAGCAAGGTTCTCTCACCGAAGATGAAATGCGGGAAGGCATCCGCAAAGGTCTCATCACACGCAGCATATACCCTGTATTCTGTGTAAGCGCATTACGCGATATGGGAGTACGACGTATGATGGAATTCCTCGGCAACGTAGTCCCCTTTGTCTCCGAAATGCCCAAACCCGAAAATACAGCCGGAGAAAAAATCGCTCCCGATGCCAATGGGCCTACAAGTATATACTGCTTTAAAACCACGGTCGAGCCCCATATCGGAGAAGTATCCTATTTCAAAGTAATGTCTGGAACCGTACATCAAGGAGACGACTTGATTAATGTGGATCGAGGCGACGGACGCGAACGCTTGGCTCAATTATTCTGTGTTTGCGGACAAATTCGTACTCCGGTAGAAGAACTTGTAGCAGGAGACATAGGAGCATCGGTAAAACTAAAAGATGTGCGCACAGGTAATACACTCAACGCAAAAGGGTGCGATTATCATTTCGATTTTATCAAATACCCAGCTCCCAAATATCAACGAGCAATAAAACCGGTCAATGAATCCGATGCCGAAAAATTAAGTGAGATTCTCACTCGTATGCATGAAGAAGACCCGACGTGGCAAATAGAACAATCCAAAGAATTGAAACAAACGATTGTTTCGGGACAAGGCGAATTTCACTTACGCACCTTAAAATGGCGTATCGAGAATAACGATAAACTTGCCGTTGAATTCATAGAGCCTCGCATACCCTATCGGGAAACAATTACCAAAGCGTCTCGGGCGGATTATCGTCACAAAAAACAATCGGGTGGAGCCGGACAATTTGGAGAAGTACATCTCATCGTAGAGCCCTATTATGACGGAATGCCAGCACCCGACACTTACAAATTCAACAACCAAGAATTCCGTATGAATGTACGCGATACCCAAACGATAGATCTTGAATGGGGAGGAAAGTTGGTGATTTGTAACTGTATTGTTGGAGGTGCTATCGACGCTCGGTTTATTCCTGCTATTGTCAAAGGATTGATGGATCGTATGGAACAAGGGCCGCTCACTGGTTCTTACGCCCGCGATGTCAGAGTTTGTATCTACGATGGGAAAATGCACCCGGTAGACTCTAATGAAATATCTTTCCGATTAGCTGGACGTAATGCATTCAGCGAGGCATTTAAAAATGCAGGACCGAAAATTCTCGAACCTATATACGATGTCGAAGTTCTTACCCCAGCCGATGTCATGGGCGATGTCATGAGCGATCTGCAAGGACGACGCGCTATTATTATGGGTATGTCTAGTGAAAAAGGATTTGAAAAAATCACGGCAAAAGTACCTTTAAAGGAAATGTCTTCCTATTCAACAGCTCTCAGTTCGATTACCGGAGGGCGCTCATCTTTCTCTATGAAATTTGCATCTTATGAGCTCGTTCCATCTGATGTCCAAGAAAAACTACTCAAAGCTTACGAGGCCGAACAGACAGACGAGTGACCGCGATTTTGTTAAATAATTAAAAAGCCATTGGTTTTTCCAATGGCTTTTTTTGCAAATAAACATTTATTTGTTAAATTTGCCGGTAAGTGTTAAACCCAACCTTCTAAATAGGTTTTCATAAAATAAAACAAAAATAGTGGAATCGGTGTTTATATAATAAATTTGTACAAATGATGTAAAAACAAATCATTCAAACACCACAACAAGTTAAACAGAAAAAAATAAAGAGGCAAACAAAATGAAAAAGTCGACAATTTGGCTACTGGCTGTAATTATGGCACTCACGTTTATCGGATTGCTTTATGTACAAATCATGTACATGGAGAATATGATAAAAATGAGAAACGAACAATTTACCGAAGCCGTGAAAAGGAGCCTATACGCTGTATCGACAAGCCTCGAACTAGACGAGACTCAACGCTATTTAGACGAATATCTGGAAGAGGAAGAAAAGAAAATGCTCTCCTCTTATGAGCAAAAGCAAGACAAACAAGACATAGCTTCTACTCGCCACCAATTTTCTATCGTATCTCCCGATGGAACGGTTGCAAGTTTTTCCTTTCGCGAACAAACCAGTACGATTATCACCCCTGCTGCTCCACGACAAAAGGAACACAATACGCTCATTAGTACATATAGAAATATGCAGGAAGCCCGTAAAGGACAATACCTTTACCAAAAAGGCTTGTTGAACGAAGTCATACTCAATATGCTAAGTAAGGCAAGTAACCGTCCTGTCATGGAACGTATCGACATCAAAAAATTGGAAAGCTATCTGAAATCAGAATTTGAAAATAACGGATTGAACCTTCCGTTCCAATTTGCCATTTACAATAAAAACGAAAAAATCATATATAGCTCCAATCAATATGATCCCAAAATCGAAGGGAATTTATTCACACAAGCAATATTTCCCAATGATCCACCGGCAAAAATAAACTACTTGAAAGTCTATTTCCCGACCAAAAGAGATTATATATCGAGTTCGGTAAAATTCATGATACCCTCGTTTGCTTTCACATTCATTCTGTTGGTAACCTTCTTGTTTACCATCATCACGGCATTTCGGCAAAAGAAACTCACCGAGATGAAAAACGATTTTATCAACAACATGACACACGAATTCAAAACACCCATATCTACCATATCATTAGCAGCCCAAATGCTTAATGATCCCTCTGTTGCCAAAAGTCCGGCCATGTTCCAGCACATATCGGGTGTCATTAATGACGAAACCAAGCGATTGAGATTTCAGGTAGAAAAAGTCCTGCAAATGTCGATGTTCGACAGACAAAAGACGTTGATGAAACTACACAACGTCGATGTCAACGACCTCGTTGCAGGAGTCATGAGTACATTCAAACTCAAAGTCGAAAAATACGGCGGTGTAATCGATGCCGACCTCGAAGCAGAAGATGCTATTGTCTCGGTCGATGAAATGCATTTCACGAATGTTATCTTCAACCTCCTTGACAATGCCGTAAAATATCGACGGGAAGAAGAACCTTTATCTCTTTTCATACGTACAAGAACCGTTGGAGATAAGGTAGAAATATCGATTCGAGATAACGGAATCGGTATCAAACGGGAAGATTTGAAAAAAATATTCGACAAATTTTATCGCGTATCTACGGGAAATCGCCATGACGTAAAAGGATTCGGACTGGGCCTCGCCTACGTCCATAAAATCATTACCGACCTCAAAGGCGATATTCGAGTAGAAAGCGAAATAAATCAAGGGTCGACATTTATAATAACACTACCACTAATAAAAAACAAATGATTATGGAAGAAAGATTGCGTATTCTATTATGCGAAGATGATGAAAATCTTGGCATGTTATTAAGAGAGTATTTGCAAGCCAAAGGTTATGCGGCCGATCTCTTCTCCGATGGAGAAAGCGGATACAAAGCATTCCTGAAAGGTAAATACGATTTGTGCGTACTCGACGTGATGATGCCTAAAAAAGACGGATTCACGCTTGCACAAGAAATCCGTACGGTAAACGGAGAAGTTCCCATCATATTCTTGACAGCGAAATCTTTGAAAGAAGATATTCTCGAAGGATTCAAAATCGGAGCAGACGACTACATTACCAAACCATTCAGTATGGAAGAATTGGTATTCCGTATCGAAGCCATTTTACGTCGTGTAAAAGGTAAAAAAGGAAAAGAAGTTACGATGTACAAGATCGGACGGTTTACATTCGATACCCAGAAACAAGTATTGGCAATCGACGATAAGAGTACTAAACTCACCACCAAAGAGTCCGAATTGCTCAGTCTGCTCTGTGCTCACGTCAATGAAATTTTGGAGCGTAACTTCGCCCTCAAAACTATTTGGATAGACGATAATTACTTTAACGCTCGTAGCATGGACGTTTACATTACCAAACTTCGTAAACATCTCAAAGACGATCCATCAATTGAAATTATCAATATTCATGGAAAAGGGTACAAGCTCATTGCCCCAGATGTCGAAGCAAAAACCAAATAAACTACAACGTTTAGGAATATAGAAAAGGCGGCTTATTGAGTCGCCTTTTCTATATTCCCACATCAAAAGCTCCTGCAAATAATGCGATTTACTGCAAATTCATTACCTTTGTCCCGTAAACGACGAAAATAGCATCGAACAATGATACGCATTATCACATTCCTATATCAATGGCTCATAGCCATGCCCATACTGCTGATACTCACCATTCTCACAGCCTTGACGACCCTTATCGGATGCCGGTTGGGCAACGGAAACTTTTGGGGATATTACCCGGCACACATTTGGTCCCGACTATTCTGCATTCTCTCTCTTGTCAAAATAGAAGTTAGAGGCCGAGAAAACATCGATAAAAACACATCTTATGTATTCGTATCAAACCATCAAGGAGCCTATGACATATTTCTCATCTACGGATACTTAAACCACAATTTCAAATGGATGATGAAAAAAAGCCTGCGCAATATACCCTTTGTAGGCAGCGCTTGTGCTGCTGCCGGCCACATATTCGTCGATAACAGTACTCCGGGCCGACTAAAAGAAACCCTGCAAAAAGCCGAAACGACATTACAAAACGGTATGTCGCTTGTCGTATTCCCCGAGGGAGCACGCACTTGGACAGGAGCCATGAGACCATTCAAACGAGGAGCATATCAACTCGCCGTTGAATTTTCCTTACCGGTTGCACCGCTCACTATCGATGGAGCATTTGCCGTTATGCCCCGTACAACCTACAATTTTAAACCCGGAAAAATCATTTTAACGATACACCCCCCCATCTATCCCCAAGAAAATAAAGGGCATGATATAGAAGACCTCATGAAAAAATCATACGCCATCATAGAATCGGCGTTGCCATTGAAAGGATAGATATGTAAAAAAAGATTAAACCAAATAAAAAATTCAAGGTTCGCAATGGCCGTCCCAAAATAAATTCGCAATTTTGCACTCGCAAAACAAATTTGTCCGGTGGTGTAATGGTAGCACTTCGGATTCTGGTTCCGCCTGTGAGGGTTCGAATCCTTCCCGGACAACAAAAAATAGGGATTAGTATTTTGCTAATCCCTATTTTTATAACTATTAATCAAGTACTTATGTTACAAAATAGACTTGTCAACCATTATAAATTATTGCTACATAACACATTTATACGGCAAAATATATCCAATTCTTTCCTATTTTTGCATAGTTGTGATACAATAGTGATACAAATCAAAAAAAATCTAATAATCAAACTATGAATAAATTTTGGCACATTATAATACTATACGGAAGAGGTCTATTCTAACATATCATTAGGAGCAATAGGTATATACGGACCATCTTTCACCTCAAAAATAACAGTACCAGCACATACCACCTCAATTGTATGCCATTGTCCCCGAGGTATGTTTACCCCATAAGTACCCTCCGCCGGGTCGAGTTCATAGCGATTAATTTCCTTCTTGTCGTCATCGTAAAAGAGAACTCTCATACGCCCTCGCAACAATACATAAGTTTCGGCCGTATGCCTATGACGATGTATCGGTAAAACGGTTCCCGGTTCAAGGGCATTAAGCAGACGTTGCGAAGGAGACGACAACGATTCGTGAAAGTTATAATTCATACGCAATCTAGGACTTTCCTTTGCAGCCTTTGTCACCCTATCGAGTAAAACATGATCTATTAATATCTCAGACATTACTTCGTTCTCCCTTCTCAATAATTTCGAATAAATTGTTCATACATTTTTCTTTCTTAAAATGCCGCTGGTAATAATTATATCCGTTTCTACCCTTTTCTTCCAATTCTTGATTTGAATAATTCGAAATGGAAAGGACTAAACGAACCATCTTGTCAATAGAATCTGCACCTGTATAATATCCGCAACGAGCATTCTTTACAACCGTTTGTACTTCACCATTCGCCATGACTAAAATAGGTTTGGAACTGAGCATATAAGCCTGTATCTTCGCTGGTAGCGTCACATTGAATGCGCTATTGTCACAAAGAGGAAGCAGCATAATATCGGCTTTTCTGAAAAATGCCGGCATATATTCAATGGGATAACGATCATAAAAATGTACGGTATCACCCATCTCCCGACTTTGAACGAACGACATAACCCATTTTTTCTTTCGCCCGTCACCGATAAAAATCCACTGTATATGTTTATTGTTTTTCAAACGTTCGGCTACTCTCATCACATTTTCAAGATTTTGCGCCTCGCCTAAATTTCCGGCAAACATAATTTTAAAACCATCTGGCAAATGTGGCAGCTCATCGTCATCAACAGTACATTCTCGAAGTTCATCTTCTCCCCAATTGGGTAAATCTTCTATACAATCATTTTTTACCCCTCGTTGCTGCAACAATGTCCTCACGCCCGATGCCGCTATGAAAATTTTGCAACAATGCCGATAAATGTAGCGCATGATACGATCAACTATCTTAATGATATATCTATTAGTTATACCTCCGGCAGCCAAACTTTCTGGCCAAACATCGAGTAACCAGAAATAAATAGGAATTCGTCGTATTTTTTTCGCAAGCACTGCCGGTATACCGATAAATGCCGGGGACAATTCCTGCACAAAAATAAAGTCGAATTTCTTACGACAAACGACACTTAATGTGTATATACAAGAAAATAATAAACTCGATAAATAATTGAGCACCATTCTTATCGCCCTACCGTCTCCACGAGGAATCACCGGCACACGAATGACATTTACTCCATTGACAACTTCTCTCCGCCTGCTCCGCAATCCGTATCCCTCGTAAAAATGGCCCTGAGGATAATTGGGAATACATGTAATTACAGTAACTTCATATCCTCGTTTTACCATTTCAAAAGCGATATCGTTACCTCGAAAAACTTCGGGATAAAAATAATTGGTCAAAAACAAGCACCGTTTACCTTTCACCCCAGACGACTCTTTTGACATAATCGGTGTAAGAAAGAATAATTCGTACGACTTTGTCGCTAACATTCGGTATAGAATAGTCTGCGACCGGACGAAAATTACGAGTTTCGAGATTCTGATTCTGCAATTCGGACAAACCCTGCATCACCCGTTCGGGGTTAAGCCCTACCATCATCACCGAAGCTTCCTCCATCGCCTCGGGACGCTCGTGAGCTTCACGTATATTCAGAGCCTTAAAATTAAGAATAGACGACTCCTCGCTGATGGTTCCACTATCCGAGATTACCGTTTTGGCATTAATTTGCAATTTATTATAATCGCTAAAACCCATCGGTTTCATTAGCCGTATAAGTGAGTGAAATTCAACACCATCGGTTTCTATTTTCTTGCGGGTACGGGGGTGTGTCGACACAATCACGGGAAAACCATACGTTTGAGCTATGTCGTTCAAAATCTTAACCAAATTCCCGAAGTTGCGTTCGCTCGATATATTCTCTTCCCGATGGGCCGACACGACAAAGTATTTGTCCTTCTCCAATCCCAGATTCTCTAAAATAGACGAGGCATTTATCTGAGGCAAATACCTGTTCAGCACTTCATACATGGGGCTTCCGGTTTTGATAACCCGATCGGAAGGGATTCCCTCGCTCAACAAATATTCACGGGCAATAGAGCTATACGGCAAATTAATATCCGATATATGGTCGACAATCTTACGATTACTCTCTTCGGGAACACGCTGGTCGAAACAGCGATTTCCGGCCTCCATATGGAAAATAGGGATATGACGTTTCTTAGCCGCTATCGCACACAAGCAAGAATTCGTGTCGCCCAGTACAAGAAATGCATCCGGACGAACTTCTTCAAGAACCGGATCTATATTAATCAATATCTGTCCGGCAGTCGTCGTCGCATTATTACCTGCCGCATTCAAAAAATAATCAGGTTTCCGTAGACCTAAATCCTGAAAAAATATTTCGTTTAATTCATAATCGTAATTTTGTCCTGTGTGTACCAATACGTGCTCTATGGCTGGACTGGCATCTAATTTTTGCAATACACATGACAATCTGATTATTTCGGGTCTTGTCCCTACTACCGAAAGGACTTTCAATCGTTTCATAAATCTATATTTTGATTTTTCACTCGTCTTTCACTACCGGGTCGAAATAAGTATCGCTATCGGTAGGATCATACCATTCGTTTATCCAAAACTGAGCATATAAAATCTCATCGCCGATATTCGATATATTATGTGTGTACCACACCGGCATATCCACATAAGCCGGTTCTTCCCCGTTAAGATAATAATCCAGTACTTCGTCTGTTCCAACCTTCCGGAGCTGAATTCTCGCTTTTCCCTTAATCACTACAAACCGCTCCATCTTGCGAGTGTGATAATGATTTCCCCTTGTAACACCGGGAACGGTGGTAGAAAAACTCACTTGGCCACCCACCCCGATTTTTACGGTCTCGACGAAACTACCTCGTACATCGGTATGTTGAACCAATTTCACCGGGAAATAGCTTTCCATATCAATATAGCTACGAAATGTATTAAACAAATTCATTTCATGGATATTATTCAAAGGAGGAATAATTCCCTGCTCGAAATACAATTTTTTGAAATTTTCAAACAAACCGAGAACTTCACTCACCTTCATCTCGAAATCGCAGGCTACATCGTCCCGCTCGACAAGCGAGGGTACGGTGCGACCTCCCATTTCCCTTATTTTATCACAAATATGACGGCATAAACTACCCACATAAATCAAATTTACCTCATTGTCTTGTAATACCGTGGGGGAGTCGCCGTGAGTCAATTTATACCCGAACGTGGCTATGAACGAATTATAATTAGGCTTCCCAAACGGACCGAAAACATTGGGAACTACCATTCCTGTAAAAGATGCCCCTTTACGCACAGCCCATTCTTCCAACAATTTACGGCCATCACTCTTACTACGGCCATACTCATTATCCCGTTCCTCTTGTATGCTCGACGAGAATAAAACATAAGGACGAGAATTTGTCGCTTCCATAGCCTCGATTAGCTGTTTTACCAATCGCATATTCGTCTCGTACAAAACATGCACATCAGTATGACGGTTTACCGCCGCCAAATGTACAATAACATCACAACTCTTTACAAACGTTTTCAGACGTTCTACATCGACAAAATAATCATCTTCGAATGGAACTCTCTCAAATTCTCCGGGATAAAGTCCCAACGTATTATATAAATGAGTACCGACAAACCCAGACTGCCCGGTAATGCCTACCTTTATCATAATTCTATCCACTAATTGAGATTCAAATCTTCCCGTACGATATCGAGCTTCAACAATAATTGTTTCATTTCTTCTACATCGAGTCTGTGAGTATTGTGCGAATGATAGTCTTCTATTTGAGAGACTACCTCGCTACCTTCGACAAAAAATTTATCGTAATTCAAATCTCGACTATCGCATGGAATACGATAATAATTATCCATATCCTCTGCCCTCGCCATCTCCTCGCGAGTAACCAAAGTTTCATAGAGCTTCTCCCCATGCCGTGTACCGATAATTTTCACGGGAGTATCTTTGCCATACAATTCTTTCAACGCAGTCGCCAAAGTAACCAGCGTAGCCGCCGGAGCCTTCTGTACGAATAAATCGCCATTACGGCCATGCTCAAACGCATAAACTACCAAGTCGACAGCATCATCGAGCGTCATCATAAACCGTGTCATGTTGGGATCCGTGATCGTTATTACCGCATTGTTTTTCATCTGCTCGATCCATAGCGGAATCACAGACCCCCGACTCGCCATCACATTTCCATAACGAGTACAACAAATTGTCGTTGTCGCAGAATCACCCAACTGACGTCCTTTGGCAATCGCCACTTTTTCCATCATGGCTTTACTTATTCCCATAGCATTGATGGGATAGGCCGCTTTATCGGTAGACAATACGACAACATTTTTCACACCATGCTCCACGGCCGAATCCAATACGTTCTCCGTGCCAAATACATTCGTACGCACAGCCTGCATAGGGAAAAATTCACATGAAGGGACCTGTTTCAAGGCAGCTGCCGAAAACACATAATCGACCCCACTCATAGCGCTATCTACACTACGTTTATCCCGCACGTCACCGATATAAAACTTAACCTTCGGGTTCTGTAATCGATGCCGCATATCATCTTGTTTTTTCTCATCACGGCTAAATATGCGTATTTCACCGACATCGCTATCCAAAAACCGCTTTAACACAGCATTGCCAAAGGATCCTGTTCCTCCGGTAATAAGCAATATCTTATCTTTAAAAATAGACATGATTATAAATTTAAACTATAAAAAACGCTTCTGCTAAATATCTGCATATCCAATCTTACCATTTCTAAAAATCGGTCACAATTTTTTTGAAATTGAATCGGGTCAAATGATCTGGCATAGATCATTATTTTACTATATATATCATCTTCAGAGGAAACAATAATTCCCAAATCATATTCTTTCACATATTCAGCTTGAATACCACCCGACGAAACAATCATCGGTTTTCTTCTCAACAAAGACAAATAAAATCTATTACTTATCAAATAACGGCTCAACGTATCATCTGGCAAAATTATGTTCATAAAATCACAGCCATCAACGATGGAAAATTCTTCCTTTTTCGGATAATAACCCGTAAATTTCACATTATTATACATCTTTTTCACCTCGTACTTTTTCAATAAATCATATGCAATACCCATACCCGAAAATTGAATCGTTATTCGAGATTTATTCCCCAAATGATCCATTAGCATTTTATTCGTAATAAAATTTCTAAGTTGTCCGATAGTCAACACTTTAACATTTTCCACATCGATATCTCTGGCATTCACTATGTCCTCATCAAGAGATTTACGTCTTGCATTATGACATATTACGTAATCACATGCAGGTAACCACGACCTAAACCCCGGTGAAGAAAAACAATTCAATGCTGAATTATTTAATAAACGCCTAATTATGGGAACGGTATATTTAACCAACGGAGAATAATCACGTATATCAAATATATACTTCTTTTTATAATAACTTAATAAATAGTAAGACAGGAATACCGCATTAGCGATGGTAAATACTACAATCTGACTATAATCAGATTGTTTCAATATCCGTCTTACGAACCGAGAATAGCGAAAATAATCATAAATTTTACGAACGCAAGAGGCCGTCTCCCTCGCTATAATATCACAAGAATGTATCTTATAGGGGAACTCCTCATTCGATACACGTTTATCCCTATTCAACAAAATGACTTCGACATCAATGTTCTTTTCCTTATATACATCTATATAATATTGCATATAAGGAGATTTTTCTACATTTGTAGCAAGAATCAACGCCACTTTCATTTTTTCATTATTTTGTTTAAATAGGTATATATCACTGTTTCTATTTTTATCAACGAGGGGAGAAATGACAAACGACAGTTTTTACGCAAAAACCGCAATAGGATTCTCACGAATTTAATATTATTGAAAAAATGACTGTCAGGACGTCGATATGTTATTATTAATTTATTCTGCGCTATTTGTTCAAACAAATTAAACCACAAAGGCATAATATTTTTTGGAGAAAATCGGCTCACCTGCTCTTTTGCTTGAATTCCCAATCGTTCATTAACCTCATCGTGAGTCAATAAGAACACAATTTTATCTGCAATTCCCTTGTATGAATGGCATAAGTATCCCGTAACTCCATTTTCTATTGTATCGGGATAACCATTTTTTCCCAATGTAACAACCGGTAACCCCGCACAATTCATCTCAATTGCACCCATTCCAAAGGTCTCTGTGCGAGCCGACGGATTAACTACTCCAACTGACGACGACAAAAAAACTTCGTATTTTTCACCCCCTAAGATTCCTTGAAACGTGACAGATGGCAATAGTTCTCCTTCTTCCGACAAATACGGGAAAAACTCTTCTTCAAACAATTTATCCGCTATTCCCATTCTTCCCAAAGAGCAATTTCTAGAATAAAGATTTCCACCTCCTATCACCTGTAATCGTGCCATTGGAACCTTTTTCAAAATGTACTTCCACATTTTGGCTAATACCAAAAATCCCTTTTCTGGAATCAATGCTCCCAAATAAACAACCGTTTTACCGTCATTATCCCGCTTTTTTTCCCCTACCACATCGGGAACCATATTATATATAAACAAAGATTTATCACAAATGGGGTGATCTATATATCTATCATACTGCTGCCTACCTACAAAAACATTTGCAATAACAGACGGGCTCTTAGCAACCCAATCGGCATAATCCCCAAAATAAAAATTATGCCCCCAAATAACAATGCGATGCCGTAGTTTATCGATAAATCGAGCCAATTGTTGATCCTTATTATCCTTAATGATAATAAAATCATCACCTCGTCTTTTTGATTCGGTCAAACCCTCAAAAATATCTTCAACAAGAACCTTCTCTACACCTTGTGGAAAAAAACAGTCAGATGAACAATAAACTCTTACCCTATACGATTTCGGATCAAAACGGAGTATATAATAAATCAAAAGTAAAAAGCAATATTGAGTTCCCCCCACTCCCGGATTTCCTAAGTCCGGACGGGAACAATCAACCCCGCTCAATCCTTTATCAAAAAAATAAAATCCAATATTCATAGAGCAACCATTCATAAAATAGATAATAGTTTTTTCATCTGAAGAAAATTATTCTTTTCATTCATGACATAACTCTGAGCCTCACTTGCTTTCCTTAAACATTCGGTATAATCCATTGAAAGTACTTCGGACATTTTATTGGCCATAGCCTCAATTGATTCGTCTTCGAAATAATACAAATATTTATCATATTCAGCTGGAATTCCGGGAAGTTTCGTCGTCAATACCGGAGTTCCTGACAACATATATTCCATTATTTTCGAAGGAAAAGAATATTGAGTATATTCATACGAACTCGGTCGTGGATTAATCAATAATGCAACCTGTTTCTGACGAGCCACAATTACGTCACGAGAGACTAATCCTTTATAAATTATACGATCATGTTTTGCTGCTAATTCGACCAATTCTGCTCTATAATCGCCATCTCCATATATCTCCAATATATAATCGGTATTATTCATTGCCAAGAAACTATCCAACAATTTTTTAATCCCATAAACTTTATGAATAGAGCCACTATACATACAGACCTTTTCCCTTCTCCTCCCCTTATTGGATTCACACTTTGCTCTCACATCAACCATACCCTCTATCACAACACTTGGTTTATGATTAGGATTCAAATCAGCATCCATGTAATTAGTCAATGTCACAAATGCATCCATTTGACGTATAATATATTCTTGCAAACTAGATTTTATTTGAGAAAAAAATCCCATCGACAAATAACGAGGCATATCTGTTACAAAAACCGTAACCCTGATATTAAAAAATATTTTACATAAAAAACAAGAAAGCAATAAAGTAAAATTAAGCCCATCACATAGAATAGCCGAATTATCTTTCCCTAATTTATTTTTCCATAATTTTATAAACCGTATAATCCTTAACAATAAATGTAAATACCCTCCCCTTTGCTTTCTAAAAAAATAGTTATATCCTATTCCCTCCTCCAAGACACAATGTCGTTCCCCTCTTTTTGAATGCCAATAACGATATGCCAAATTGTTAGATAACACATTTACTTTTACACCATTAGCCTTTAAGCCCAATAACATCAACCGCATGAAATACTGGCCTTGTATTCCATAATATCGAGGCTGTGTTTTCAATATTTCAATCAATAATTTTTCATGAACCACAGATGCAACAAATAATATATTCATATCTGTCATCGCCAAATAAAAGATTCAAAAATAGTATGATATTCTATGAACGAATCTCTCCAAATTTCGGAATTGAAAAATGAGAAGAAGTCATAAATAGTGAAAAACATAATTATAAACAGTGTGCCTGCCCGTACGATTCTATTATTGATCGTACGAATCATCAGTGGATAAGTTGCGATCATTGACACTTGCAAATACATACCTATCCGAGCAATAAGTTGAGCGATAAAACCTAACGGAACGAAAAGAAAAGAAAGGGCGGTTATTTTGAAAATCAATCCGTCCTTTCGATCTTGTCTTTTTTCATAATACAATATCATGCTCATGATGATAATCTGATAAACAAAGCCTATTCCCGACTCTAATTTCGATTCTTCTTTCCCTTCTTCCAGATAATAGGTATATTTTCCCAAACCCGTTACAGAAAGAGTATTTTCAATTATAGATGTAACAATATTCTTGAACAACAGAATAGCAAAAAAGAGAACAACGCCAATAATCACCCCCTTCTTACCCATTCTCCAATTCACAAATCCAAGAAAAACTATCGGTAACAATATTTTGGCGCTACTGTGGAACAAAGAGGCAAATAAAATAAATAACGCTGCAATGATGACCTTCTTTTTATAAATATAAGGAATGGACAACAAAACTATGCACATAGCCAAAGTCTGACGCATCATAGACGATTGCGTAAGCATGAAATTAGGATTAAATACATAAATAAATACAGCGAACCAATACCATTCCTTCGGTATATATTTCTTGATAAACCAATAATAAACAGATATTTCAAATGCAGTAAGGACAATGACTAATGAAAAAAAGCCGAATGGTTTGAATATCCGATACAAGAATATCCAACCGACTTCCCATCGTTCGTTAGGATCTGAATAATTAAATTCATCGATCGAATTATATACTATAAATTTGTCTATGTATTGACGATAGTCGTTTCCCCATTCATAGCGTATCGCAAGGAAAACGAATAATATGGTCATCGCTGCGCCAAAGCCCCAGCTCAATCGTCTGTAACGCCCCAAATAGGCCAAACACACACATATTAAACCAATAACGATCGTCTCAATCATACCTTTTTCGAAACAAGCGCCTGTTCATATAATTCGACATATTTCTCATACTGGCAAAATTTATCATACCGGGTTTGCGCCACTTCCCGACACGCCTGCGAATAAAACGATTTACCCGTCTTACAAACCTGTCTTATCGCCTCGGCCAGTCGCTCCATATTTCCGGTTTCTACAACTAAGCCCGTATCAGAGTCTATCAATTCAGGCAACGCCGTATTGTCATAGACCACCGCCGGTGTACCACAAGCGAACCCTTCCACAATAGTAAGTCCGAAAGTCTCTTGGTACGACAAACTCGTCACCACATCTGCCGCCGAATAAATAAGAGCCAGTTCATCAAGATTCTCTGTTCGCTCTATCCCGATGATACCATCGGGTATATTGTTTTTCTGCTCAGAGGTTATCCCCACCAAAACGATCACGAACTGATCGGCCGGCAATAATTCCCTCAGTTTATAATAATCATATAATCCCTTTGATGCGCTCCAATGAGAACTCACACCCACTATCATGAAGCGGTTGCCACAACCATACTTTTGTTTAATGGCTTGTATATCGGTACGAGGATAGAATCGAGTACTGTCCACTCCGTTGGAAATAACCTGTACAGGTACAGAACCGACAACCGAACTTCTCACTACGCCCGACAGCCACTCCGAGACTGTAACAAAAGTCAGATTCGGAACAGAAGTTATATATGCTTCTTTCTTTTTTAACACCCACGGCATAGTACGGAACACCCCTTTTAATTCCCCGCCCGTATCGCTATTACCACATCTCGGACATCGATAGCAACCCGTTTTCCAATTTTCGCATTTATTGTACACGAAATGAGTACACCCCCCAGTCACGGCCCAACAGTCGTGAAGGGTCCAAATAACCGGAATACCCGCTTTTTTCAAAAAAGAGAAAAGAAGTGGCAAATTCAAAAAATTCTGATGAATATTATGCAAATGAATTATATCGGGAGCTATTTTCTTTATTTTTCTGATAAATAACTTCGTCTCAATCCAAGAACCGAATCCTTTCAAATTGAGAATACGGGAAAACAAATAGGTATGTATAATATACGATATAACGCTTTTATTAATTCTAATCTCCTCACATGAGCAAGGATTCGATTCGCTTGCGTATGCAAAATAGCACTGCCAACCATGTTTTACCGCAATCTCCCCTATCTCGGCCGCAATCCTGCCGGTTGACCACAAATTGGCATAAGTATTGACGATCAACAGTTTCTTACCCATTTTGAAAAGCCTCTTTATTCAACATTTTCAACTGCCTGTTCATCACCACAGGTTGCCAGACACAGTAGGGCAATAAACCTACAATCGTAGCTGTGATTACAATCGTCCACGGAATCCACGAAGAAAATAAAACGATAGCTACGACTTTGAAGAGTACAGCCCATAAAAAACCATACAACTGGCATTTAAGCGTGCCTAAACCATTAACGACACTCGTCAAAACCGATACCCAAATCATCACACACCCCAATAGGGCAAACAGCAATGCAGCGGACAAATTCACCTCGATAGCCTTCTCGCCTAACCAAAATTCCAATATCGGGTCAAGAAATGGAATGATAGCCAATTGAAACAATACAGCAATACCAGCGACAAAATACAGAAAACGGACCAACTTGATTATCCAATCGTAACGTTTTTCTACAAATGCTTTCGTCACAGCCGACCATACCGGAATCAGAGCCAAAGACACAAATGTACCGGCGATTGAAAAGATCTTTATATATATCTGGTATTCTACAACGAAAGACGGATCGAAAAAGTAGGATATAAAAAACTCGTTGGTTACAGTAATTATCATGTATAACAACTGCAAAACAAGGAACAAAATTCCCAACGACAAAACACCAGTGGCTTTATCCCACCGAAAGTACTTGAACGACGGCAAACATTCTTTCAGGTCTTTTGCAAAAACAATTATTGTCGCTACCAATAACGGCAAACACCCTGTAACAGCCTGCACCCAAGAAATCGTTACAAAATCTCGTTCGACATCTCCGGTCGGATCATATACCCACAGAAAAATCAATAATAAAACGGTAGAAAGCAGATTCAAGAAATTAGGTAACGCCGATTTCTGCAAAGCATACAAAATAGAGATAATCAATTTCAGAAAGAAAAAACACAATACGCCACATAAAGCGATAACAACCCCTTTACGCAAACTCTCTGGCGATATGCTTTGTTCCGAAATATTGAAAACCGAATTCCAATCTATATATCGGCTTATTATAAATGCTAAAAACGAAATAAATACAGTGACACCTCCCATCAAAATGTAAGAAGATGATATATATTGCCGGGCACTTTCATAGTTTTTCAAACTCAAATCGGCCGTCAAATGATTCCGCAAGCCATTGCCTATTCCCAAATCAAAGACTTGTATCCATGATAAAACAGAGCACATCGTGAACCAGCACCCTAATACGGTATTGTCATCGAAATAGTTCAGATAAAGAGGAAACAAGGCAAAAGAAACCAAAAAGCCGAACCCTCGAACAAGGAAAGAGCCCAGTACATTGTTAATTAGGTTTTTATTACCTATGTATTTCCCTTTTATATCACTAAACTCTATCACGGAGAAACAAACTCAATTGTTCTACAAACCTATTATCCAAAGACTGTACCACCGCCCGCGTGTCAAAAGGATTATCCAAATCCACATTCAATATGGCATTTGCTATATCGCTGGGTTCTTGTTTCTGATAATAATAAATATAACCCGAAATTCCATAAGCTCGCCGTACCGCTTCTATATCGGCAGAAACGACTTGCAAACCATTCGACATATAAGATAATATTTTCGACGGAAACGAGGTATTATTAAACGCCGCATCAGGATTCTGCGTGCTCAGGCCAATCTGACACGTCTGTAAAAAATCTATATATGCACTCCCTTTCAGTACCCCATCATAGGAGACTACCGCACCGCCTTTGCTCGATATCTCTTCACACAGCTCTTTAATCGCCTGTACCTCCCCCGGATTCCCGAATCCAAGTATATGAACTCTATATGTAGACGGTAAGGACGCCGCCACACCCACAGCCGCCATAGCTCCGCCTTTATTGGGATCAAGTGTACCAGAATAGACAACATGCACCTTATTGTCTTTGTGCCGTTCGCTCATCACAGGTTCACACCGATAAGTCCCATAAATAACTAAATGAGGCTTCTTTTGCCTATTTACTTTATCATTCAGAAGATCGGTCGAAAACACAAACTTATCCGCAACGTCTATCATCTTGCATTCCCAACGTTCCATATACGGAGGTACAGGAGAAACATCTTGATAAATCTCTTCTACTTCGAGAATTAGTTTGAATTTCTTTATTTTTTTTGCTAGCAAAATCACATTGTAATAATACAAAGAATGGTATACCCATATAGACTCTCCTTTTTTAACACAAAAAAGAAGATAACTCAATAATTGCAATACTCCCCAAATAAGTCGCAACAAGACTAATATTTTAGATCGACAACGAAACGACGAGAAAAATCTCGTTTTCACATGAGGCTGTCTCTCTTCAACCCGAGACTTATACCATCGAAACGTCCCGCTTTCTATACATGCCGATGCCGAAACTACCTCTACGTCATATCCGATTCTTACAAGAGATTCAATGATATAATCCATTTTATTAGCCGCAGCAACGCTATAATTCCGCGCTATCCCAGAATCGGCAAAATCATAAAATGAAATATATTTAATCACCGGTCGCATATCTTTTCCAAATATCCCCCCGGTATAAAAACCGTAGCGATTGAAAATAAATTTTCGAGACGAACCACCACTCGACGATGGCCTGCAATGCGGATTAACTCCCCTTCGATTCCGGCAAAAGTCCCTGCTACCACACGCACCCGATCTCCTCGTTTCAAATCATGGGGAAACAATTCTATCTCATTTTCATGACGGTCTACCAAATAGATAAAATCCTCCATTTGCTTATCGGGTACACGTAAAAGCGAACGAGTGGAAAAATCCCGCAAATATCTCATAGGATATCCATATTCGTTAATCAACTCAATGCAACTTTTTTTATTTCCTCGAACAAATATCAACCCGTTCACAAAAGGCTCTTCTACTTTTTTTCGCTTCCCGTTAATCTCCTTTACGACTTGATGGAAAGGTACAAAATGCTCTATACCCATACGGGCAAGAAGGTCTTTGATCTTACGTTCCTGCCGATACGTTTTCGCTACATACCACCCGATACTGTCGTTTTCCACCATTGCTATTTTAGTTTAGGCAAAGCCTAAGCTTCCAGACAACAATACGTTATCCTCGATAAAATCAGCCTCTCCCTCGAACTTTTGCACTTCTTCCTCTTAAACAGAGTTATAAAATACAAATTCTATTGTACAAATATATGTAAAATGCATGGATTATTTAGAATTATTTATTTAGTTATTATTACTAATCATATTATATATTCATGACATTCTATCTATCTAACTAAATATTAGAAAATTAAATCCCGATACCTCCTTATAGGAGATATCGGGACCATCATCATCTTCACTAAAACAGATAAAAAATAAGAACGTTTTTTAGGGTCAGCCTATAAAATATCTTTCACAAAAGTTACCTGATAGAAAATATCTTTTGAACGTCTTCTTTTTTAGGCTCCTGCGAGGGCACACTATCGGTCTTAGCAGGTTCTTCGCTCATACAAACCCACGATGCCTCTGATTTAGGCTCCTCTTTCTTAGGTTCTTCGGTTGGGACACTATCTTTCTTTACAGGCTCTACATTAGAATCCTGTGCATACAAACCAAGAGTAGATACTCCCATCATAAACACAGCTACTGATAACATTAACTTTTTCATAATTCTAACTTTTTTAATTATACACTCTATATTCCATTCTTCGACTATAAAACAACAATCGTTGTGCCAACACTTCCAAAGAATACATAAACAACTGATTATAAATAAATTAAACAAATAGCACACAAAAATCTTATGTGGAAATTTGTAGAATAAAAAGAAAAGGGTGTGGAAAAATTCCACACTCTTTTATTCTCAAATACAGTGAGAGATAAGTGCAAAGGCAAGCGGAAATAAGATTTCCGACTTGACTATGCCGAGCCGTATCCTATATTCTATAAATATATAAGTTACTCGATTTGATACAATTTCAACTTGTTATACAATGTCTTTCTATCTATGCCTAACATTGCAGCCGCTTTACTTTTGTTACCCGAACATTTCTGTAATGCCGATACAATCTTAGTCCGCTCACTATCCGGATCGTGTAAAATATTTATCGGCTTGTTTATATTTATGTCTATGCCCAAATGTTCCACACATATGGGATTCCCCTGAGCAAGTAAAGCAGCCCTCATAACAGTATTACGCATTTCTCTTAAATTTCCCGGCCAAGTATATTGAGAAATCCGTTCCATCGCTTCCGGCAAAAATCCGGGAACAGGCTTTTCGAGTTCTCGATTGGCTTGATCCAAAAAGAAATTAGCAAACAACGGTATATCCTCACCTCGTTCGCACAAACGCGGCATATAGATCGTAAATTCATTGATTCGATGATACAAATCTTCCCTAAATACACCTGATTTTATAGCCGCCTTCAAGTCTTCATTTGTCGCGGCAATCAACCTCACATCGACTTTTACTTCCGTTGTAGTCCCAATGGGCTTCACTCTGCGTTCTTGCAACACACGTAGCAACTGTACCTGAACATCGTAACTCAGATTTCCTATTTCATCAAGAAAAATCGTTCCACCATCTGCTTCTATAAAAGCACCGACTTTATCCTCAATCGCTCCTGTAAACGAGCCTTTCTTATGCCCGAAAAATTCAGAAGCAGCCAATTCTTTCGGAATGGCTCCGCAATCGATGGCGACAAACGGTTTCTCCGAACGTTTACTTAATTGATGTATCCGTTTAGCCACATATTCCTTTCCTGTCCCACTGGCCCCATTGATCAGCACAGACATAGAGGTCGGAGCCACTAACTTCACATAAGTATACAATTGACGGGCTGCTTCACTCTGCCCCTCTAAATAATTTGTTTCCTCTGGTACAGATTCAGACACAGGAATCTGTTTCCCAGTCTTGACACCCGCATTAAAAACCTCGTTTATCTTTTGCAATAAATCTTCCGGATTCACCGGCTTAGATATATAATCTCTCGCACCGAGTTTCATCGCCTGAACAGCCGACGGAATAGCCGCGTAGCTCGTCATTACGATCAAAGGAACATTTATATTCCGACTGCTCACCCATTCCAACAAATCGATGCCGTCTCCATCGGGTAAACGTAAGTCGCAAAGCACCAAATCGACCGAACTTTCGATAAGAGTCTTTTTCGCTGCTGCAATTCCCGAAACAGATGCTACCGAAAATTTTTTCTTGGAAAGCCACGTCTGCAACATAACAGCAAATGTCGTATCGTCTTCTACAATGAGAATATGCTTCATAATTATTCCTCCTTTGCCAATACCAATTTAAGGCCTGTACGTATTTTCTCGGCACAGACCAGCAACTTATCAAGGTTTCGAGACAACTCATCGGTCCACCTATGCGCACCTTCTTCTTCCAATCGAGACAACACCGGCAACATATCCGAAATTTTCAACATGGCGAAAATCGGTTGCCACTTATGAGCAATACGTGATACCACAATTCCATCGCGACGAGCCGCGGCCCCTTTCAGCTCCTCTATCTGGCTATTTATCTCCTGAAAGAATGTCTCCAATATTTTCCGGCGAGCCTTCGCATCATCTTCGGCAAAAGCCGTAAGAGCCGCAAAATCATACGGAGCCTCTCCTTTTTCACCCTCATCTTCTATCTCATGGGGAATTGCCTCTTCGTTCCAAATCCCCGATAAACAAAAAGATAATTGCGCCAACGAAAAAGGCTTGTGCAAAATTCCCGAAAAACCTTCCGAAAGGAATTGGTCTGCATCGCTCCTTGCCGTAACCATTACAACCGGAACCTTTCTCGCCAGAGCGATATGAGACTCCCTCAAAAATTTCAAAAAACTCACTCCGTCCATTTCCGGCATCTGCATATCGGTAAACAAAGCATCGAAATGCTCATGTTCCAGATAACCCAAAATCTCCTCGGCCTTCATGCAGGCAACCGATTCTATACCCAATTGTTTCAACTGATTCTCAAAAAGTGTCAATTGTAATTTATCGTCATCGAGCAATAGGCAACGTTTCCCCGAAAAAGCCTTCGTATCGCCGGTCTCCTCCGAGACTTCTTCCAATGGAATTTCCACGGTAAACGTACTGCCAACTCCCTCCATACTGCGGACATCTATGCGCCCGCCCATCAAATCGACGAGCTGTCGAGTAATAGCCAACCCCAATCCGAACCCCTCGACTCCCTGTGCCGAAGAAAGCCGTGTAAAAGCCTGAAATATATGTTCCAAATCATCTCGGGCTATTCCCCGTCCCGTATCGCTAACCGAAAAAACAAGATATCGGACACGCACAAACACATGAATCGTCACCGTACCCCGGGCTGTAAACTTCAAAGCATTGGACAACAAATTATCGACAATTTGCTTAATCCTTAACGGATCGCCCGAAAAATTGGCATCGGCCGATTTCTCAACTTTCAATATCAGATTCAGTTGTTTCTTATCCGCCACAGGTTGCATAGCAGATACTATTTTATCGAATAATACTTTGGGGCTGAAAGCAATACGATTTATATCCAATTTATGAGATTCCAAACGGTGAAAATCGAGCAAATCGCTTACCAGCGAAAGCAAATGATCCGACGATGCCTTCATGTTTTGCAAATAGAACTTTTGCCGTTCGGTATTATCCAGCCTCATCATCAACTCCACATATCCGATAATAGAACCGAGCGGAGCCTTAAAATCATGCGTTATCGTCAACATCAACTTTTCCCGGGCCTCCAATAAATCTTCGGCTCGTCTCCGAGCTTCTTCCAATGCCCTACGGAAACGATCGTCCCTTAACCAACCTTTCCAAACCAATACCCCAAAAATAACCGCCAATAAAATAGCACCGGAAGCCACAGCGACCAAAGCTCTCATAGACTCCTGACGAATCTGTTCATTTCGTTCTTGTATCTTCTCCGATACAAAAAGTTGCTCTCGTTCAAAGCTATTCATCAGACGATTGATCTGACCGTTCAACCGTTGATTATCGTTTCTCAATCGCCACCGCTCCCGTTCGAGAGCCTGTTGAGACAACTCCCGGATCTCATTATAACCGCTTTCCATCGCTTTCAAATCGGCAGCCAACGAATCGCTCAACGCTCCTATACGTTTCGATTCTATCCGAATGCTATCTAACCGAGTAGGTGCTTTCCCCGAAATAGCATCGGCTATTCGTCCGAACACATTTTTACGGCGGCGTTTCTCTATCAGCGAATCGCTCTGTCGAACCAATCTTTGCTGACGATTCTGAATAAGGATCAACGAATCTTGCTGTTTCATCATATCCTCTATTTTCCGGTTTTGCTCCTTGGCCACATCGATTGTGGTTCCCATCAATCGCCGTATAACCGCATTTTTCCGATTCAGCAGACCGATAATACTATCGATTCGGGACAGCTGGACAGAGTCCGATGTAATACGACGTAACGAATCCACACATGTTACGGCATCATTCGTCACTCTCCTATATACCGGATAATCCGAAAACTGTCCCCAAACGAGCGATTGTCCCACCGTCTCCGCTCTATACAGAGCCGATAAAGCGGAAGACATCTCCTGACGTTTCAGCCTCATATCTGCCTCGACCGCTTTTATCGATACCAACAAATTTATCTCATGATACACAAACCACGAAGATGACAACAAAACGGCAATAAGCAACAGATATCCCCAAAGAGCTTTATTACGGGTCGATTTTCTGGAATAAGATGCCATAATTCATTATTTGGTGGTGAAGATAAAACATTTTCACAAAACCTATTCACACTCGTCCTTCAATTTTTTATGCAATTACGAGACTTACTCCTATTCTTCACGCTAATAATATAGCGAAAAAAAATACTCCGTGTACATGCTATCATATTTATCCGGTTCATGCTCCATTATATACGTGCTTCCACTCCAATCGGAATTCATGCACATCGCAATAATCTCCCGTGCGGGGAAACTGTCGACATCTTCTAATATCCCCTTTCTAAACATTACCTCCACAGTTTCCAACTCACCCGTACGAAGAGAAAAAACGAGCCACACACGTACGGATCCTCTCTCCAAAGGATAATCTCGCAAATACTCCTCCCTAATCTGCTTCCTCAGCGCAAAGACACGGGGCTCTATCACCCTATCCCGATAATGAAACCAGTCCGGCGCAACAGCTTTCTGCTCTGGAAATATCCGAGGATAATTCAAAGGCCGAATCATAACATACGTTTCGTAATATTCGTACAGGAGCAAACTGTCCGCCGATACGTAACTGTTCAAGCACTCGTCTTTGCTCCCGGCTGCCGTGGAGAAAAAAATCCCCACAGCACAGACGACGACCGAAAATATCTTTTTGAAATCCATGACACTAATATAACGGGAAAATATATCCGGTGTACATGTTATCATATTTATCCGGTTTATGCTCCATTATATATGTACTTCCACTCCAATCGGAGTTCATGCACATCGCAATAATCTCCCGAATGGGGAAACTGTCGGTATCCTCTAATACATCTCTTCGAAACATTAGCTCCACAGTTTCCAACTCACCCGTACGAAGAGAAAACATGAGCCACACACGTACGGATAGCCTCTCCAAAGGGAAATCTCGCAAATATCTGCATACCTACGATGAAGCCGTACCGTGGAATCAGGTACCGGGAACATTCACCCCCTGGCAACCTTTACCAGAACCCACTGATGTACTGTTTTATGAAGGTTTACACGGCGGCGTAGTCACGCCACAGCATAACGTTGCGCAGCATGTGGACTTACTGGTCGGCGTGGTGCCTATCGTTAACCTTGAGTGGATTCAAAAACTGATCCGCGACACCAGCGAGCGCGGGCACTCACGAGAAGCAGTGATGGACTCAGTAGTGCGTTCAATGGAAGACTATATCAACTACATCACACCGCAGTTTTCCCGCACCCATCTTAACTTCCAGCGCGTTCCCACCGTCGACACTTCAAACCCGTTCGCGGCAAAAGGTATCCCGTCGCTGGATGAAAGCTTTGTGGTGATCCATTTTCGTAATCTGGAAGGGATCGATTTCCCCTGGCTGCTGGCGATGTTGCAAGGCTCATTCATTTCCCACATCAATACGTTAGTGGTACCGGGCGGCAAAATGGGGCTGGCAATGGAATTAATTATGCTGCCGCTGGTGCAACGATTGATGGAAGGAAAGAAAATCGAGTAACTCTGCTATTACGCCGGATAAAATACTATCCGGCTTCACAACGGGATAGTTAAATCACGCGGCAACCACTTCATACGAGTGAGTAATATTCACCGCTTTTTCCAGCATCAACGCCACTGAACAATATTTCTCAGCAGAGAGATCAACCGCACGCGCAACCGCTGCGTCTTTCAGGTCGCGACCGGTGACGATAAAATGCAGATTAATGTGCGTAAACAGGCGTGGTGCCTCTTCGCGGCGTTCAGAGGTCAATTTTACTTCACAATCGACCACATCCTGACGCCCTTTTTGCAGGATCGAAACCACATCGATGGCACTGCAACCACCCGCCGCCATCAACACCATTTCCATCGGACTTGGTGCTTTATCGCCTGAGTTGCCGTCCATTAAAATCTGGTGACCAGAGGCGGATTCGCCCAGAAAAGTTAACCCTTCGACCCACTTCACTCGCGCTTGCATTTTTGCTACTCCACTGCGTCAATTTTCCTGACAGAGTACGCGTACTAACCAAATCGCGCAACGGAAGGCGACCTGGGTCATGCTGAAGCGAGACACCAGGAGACACAAAGCGAAAGCTATGCTAAAACAGTCAGGATGCTACAGTAATACATTGATGTACTGCATGTATGCAGAGGAGTTCACATTAC
>OIWO01000049.1_pt1 | contig 141598 bp, 108 predicted proteins | sample 1587641 | NCBI WGS metagenome assembly OIWO01 (sample SAMEA3888924, study PRJEB22519) | human gut metagenome | biome: human gut; feature: human-associated habitat; material: faeces | place: Denmark | collected 2010
GTGGCACGCGAGCTGGGTTCAGAACGTCGTGAGACAGTTCGGTCCCTATCTGTTGCGGGCGCAGGAGATTTGAAGGGAGCTGTCCTTAGTACGAGAGGACCGGGATGGACAGACCTCTGGTGCACCAGTTGTCGTGCCAACGGCACAGCTGGGTAGCTACGTCTGGACGAGATAAACGCTGAAAGCATCTAAGTGTGAAACTCCCCCTAAGATAAGATCTCCCATCCATTAGGAGTAAGGGACGACAAAGACTATGTCGTTGATAGGTCGGAAGTGTAAGTGCAGTAATGCATTGAGCTGACCGATACTAATAACCCGAGGGCTTGACCTACAAGAACATTGCAGGCAACCGCCTTGTGAATTCTTCATCCTCTGTTCGGTTTTGAAGGTGCAGATGAAACCTTGAGCACCATTAGCTCAGCTGGTAGAGCACCTGACTCTTAATCAGGGTGTCCAGGGTTCGAGTCCCTGATGGTGTACCACCCTTGTGGTGTGCCACGAGGGTAAATAGTTGGTGTTTTTAACGGTGAGGGTCCACCCGTTCCCATTCCGAACACGGAAGTTAAGCTCACCAGTGCCGACAATACTTGTCTGGAGACGGACCGGGAAGATAGGTCAATGCCAACACGGAAGACCGCAGTCATTTGACTGCGGTCTTTTGCTGTTTCGTCGTGTTTTTTATCTCGACAGCTCCGGGACTTTGCAGTACAATTGCTGCAGTGATAATCCGTTTTGTCTGCGTGATGGGAGGGATGCGGTGTGCCGGAAATGTTTTATCAGCAGCTCAGACGGCAAAGGCGGCGTGCGGCTCTTTCTGTCACTGCGTTTGTGCTGACACTTTGCCTGCTGCCGCTGGCGCTGATCGCATTTCGCCGGTATCCTCTGCTTGGGACAGCGCTTCTGGCTGGTTGTGCAGCGATGGTTTTGGCATGCTATCGAGTACGGCGCGTACCGCCGGACGTACCGGAGCTCTACGCGGTTCCAATTCTGGCAGATGATCCTGCAGCACGCCTTGCGGCTTGTGGTGTCGAGCAGATCAGTGAATATGCGCAGGTGCTGTTTGCGACGGACGGGCGGCTGCACGCGCGCGTGCTGGTGCTGGAATGTGATGACTTTGATGCACAGCGGCTGAGGGACAACAGACGTCGTGCCAATCAGACGATCCATCAGATGTACCACGTCGGGCAGGAGATATCGATCTCCGATTCCTATACGCAGTTTCGTGTGAATCTTGTGCTCGCCGCGCGTGACAGTGGGGAGCTGCGCACGTGGGTATGTGCACGGCCGGAGCGTTTGCTGCAGCGGGCGGTACCGATCGTGCAGGCGGCCGTTGCGCGCGAGCAGGGTGTGTTGCTGTTCCCAGCGCTGCACCAGTGGGTCACGCCGGCCGAGGCGCAAGTGTGCGAGACGGCGGCGCAGCTGCTGACAGAGCTGTTTTTGGAGAATTGAGCAATGCTCAGGAGGAGAGCGTTTGCTGAAATTCATTTTCGATACGCTCTGGACTTGCGGCGCGCGGCCCCCGTTTGCAAGGATCGTCTGCTGCGGGCTTATCGGCTGCCGGATGCGGTGTGCGACCTCGGTGAAGCGCGGGGCAAGGGGGGCCATTATGGGCGGCGTATCATTTGCATTTCTGTAATTTTGTTTGGGGACGGATGGTCCTGCGTGTGAAAAGAAAAATAGCGACTGTGCTGCCGTGATCCATAAAGAAAAGCCCCGCCGGTTTCCCGGCGGGGCTTTGGGGTGTTGCGCAAAGAAAGGGATCAGATCAATATTTCTGCAGGGGAGCGTACTTCTCGTGCAGCTTCTCCTCACGCTCAAGGTCGGACTCGATGCGTCTGTGGCGCGCGCGGATCTGCTCGTGGGTGTGCATATGCGGCACCTTGTACATGTGGTTCTCCTCAACCGCCTCGAACAGGTACGGGCCGACGAAGGCCGGGTTCATGCCCTTGACCGTGATGTTCTTGTCGAACAGGTGACGGTAATCCCAGTAGCTGTCGGTGGCGTAGAACGGGTCGCACGGCACGCTGTACTCGGCCGGACGATGGTCTTCGCTGTTGTGGATGTTGGTGTGCACATACTCGGGGCAGAACACGCTCACGCCCATCATGCTGTAGTCGGGGTCGTTCTCGGCGAGGTCGCGCACGGCCTCGGCGATGCAGACGGCGGCATGCTTGCTCGACAGGTACGCCGTGTTGTAGCGCAGGCCGGTGATCAGGCCGGCGATGGATGCGGTGAACAGGAAGTGGCAGGGCGTGCTCTGTTTCTTGAAGATGGGCAGCACCTCGTGCACGTAATAGGTCAGGCCGAGCACGTTTGTGTTCATGGCCCAGGCCCAGTCCTGAGGCGGATGGTTGTAGACCCAGCCAGCGGTGGCGATGCCGGCGTTGGCGAACATCAGGTCGAGCTGGCCGTACTCCTGCATGACGCGCATGATGCTGAAGCGGACCTCTTCATACTTCGTGACGTCGGTCTTGATGGTGACGACCTTCGGTGCGCCGGCCTTCTCGCAGATGGCCTTGGTCTCTTCCAGACCTTCGGTGTTGATGTCGATGAGGGCGAGGCGCATGCCGCGCTTGGCAGCCTCTTCGGCGAAGGCACGGCCGATGCCAGTGGCGGAACCGGTGATGGCGGCAACTTTGTTCTTGAATTCTTTCATGTCTTGACTTCCTTTCTGTAGATCAGGATGGGATCGCGGGGCTCAGGCGAGACCCGGGAACAGGACGCACATGAGCGTGACGGCGGCGGTACCGACGGTCGTGGCGATGACGGTCGTCACGAACAGGGCAGGGTAGACCTCCTTGAGCTTCATGTGGCACATGGGCAGCAGCATGAGGATGCTGCCCGAATAGGGCATGGAGTCGAGCGTCGTGGCCGCGAACGCGGACACGCGGTGGATGGTGCTGGCCGTCAGGCCGAGGGCCTGCAGCTTCGGTGCGATGATCGGCAGCGCGACGAGCTGGCCGGTGGACGAGCCGCCGGTGAGCATGCACATGAGCGCCACGACGACCCAGCAGATGAGGATCGGCGCGATGCTGATGCTCGTGATGGCGTCGATCATGGACTGAAACGCCTCCGTGTTGGTGAGCACGCCAGCGAAGCCGCAGATGGCGGCGACGGTCATCGTCATGGGCACGGAGTCCACTGCGCCGCTGTTGAGCATGGCCTTGAGATCCTTATGGCGCAGCTGCGGCCAGAACAGTGCAATGGACAGCGCGATGGAGCACAGCAGGCAGATGTTGATGTTGAGCTTCCAGATGTTGAACAGCAGGAAGAGCACAACCATCGGGAGGAGGGCGACGATCAGCTTCGGCTTGCTGCCGGTATTGACATAGCGCGGGTCAAGCGGGTGGAGCTCAAAGTGCTCTCCGCGTTTGCGGGCACGGTTGATGAGCAGGTTCATGATGACGAGGATCGCGGCGATCTCGGCCGCCGCGCCCACGAGTCCGGGCACCAGCGCCACATCGGCCGCCGTGCCGAGCACGGTCATGGCGGCCACGTTCGTGACCTGCGGGCTGCCGGGCATGGTCAGCGTGAAGGTGAACGAGCCGGCGCCCAGAATGCCGAGGATGAATTTCTTCGGGATATCGCAGCGCTCGAAAATGACCAGCGCGATGGGGTACATGAGCACGATGACGACGCCGGCGATGATACCGCCGAGGTTGAGGATGGTGCCGATGACCAGAATGACGGCCATGGCGACGAGGTTTTTGCCGGTGTTGCTCATGTTCTCCTTGAGCAGGAGATTCATAACGGTGTCGGCGATGGTGTAGGCGGCGCCGCTCTCCGTGTAGATCTTCGACTGCAGGCAGCCGAAGAGGATCATGAAGAAGAAGCCTTTGACGGCGGTGAACATACCGCTGACATAGTTGCCGACGAGACTGTCGATAAACGGCAGCGTATTGCAGGCGATGACGACGCATGTGCCGACGAATGTGGCCAGATAGACCGACCAGTCTTTATAGCAGAGATAGATAACGATCAGAAAACCGAGGATACAGCCGATGACGCCCAATATTGACACCTCTTCCGATCTGACTTACACGGATTCGGCCTGCTTCTCGGCCGCATCGAGGGGTTTGCGATTGACCTTCGGGATCAGGTACATGGACGCGACGGCCACGCACGTGAGCACGATGCCATAGATGAACGAGGCGGTGTAGCCGCCGGTGGAGGCCACGAGTGCGGCGCTGATGCGCGGCGTGATGAGCGTGCAGAAGATCATGTAGCCGAACAGGGCCACGCCGTAGATGCCGCCGGCGTAGACCGGGCCGTAGGACTTGTTGATCGTGACGGGATAGACGCTGTTGGTGGCGCCGAAGCCGAGGCCGAGCAGCGCATAGCCGAGGTAGAACATGAACAGCGAGTGCGCGGCGATCAGGCAGATGGCGGACAGGATGCACAGCACGCCGCAGATGCCATAGACATGCTTGTAGCTGATCTTATCGCACAGAGCACCGAGGAACAGACGGCTGAGGGTGTTGGCGATGAAGTAGATGGACACGCCCAGGGTGGCAGCGCTCAGCGTGAAGCCGGCGTCGGTCATGTACACGGAGAAGCGCGGGAACATGATCATATACATCGTCGGGAAGAACGCGGTGCACACGATCAGGTGCCAGATGGGACGGGTCTTGAGCGCGCGGCGGACGGTGTAGCTTTCCAGCTGCGTTTCAGCGCTCGAGGCGGAGCTGGCAAAGCCGGCGGGGAGGTAGCCGACGGGGGCCTGACGGACGCCGAGCGCGCACACGACGCACACGACCAGGGACACGATGCCGACGATGCGCAGCGTGGAGATGATGCCGGTCGACTGCACGAGCTTCGAGCAGATCGGCGCGAGGAAGGCGGACGAGCCTCCGGTGAAGGCCATGCACAGGCCGGAAACCAGGCCGCGCTTGTCCGGATACCAGCCGGTGGAAACGTACGTGGCGACGGTGTAGGCAAGGCCGTTGCCGAGGCCCTGCAGGAAGCTGAAGGTCACATACAGCAGCCAGGGAGAGGACTGCGGCACGAAGCTGCTGGTCAGCGTGCCGAGCGGGAACAGGATCGCGCCGAGCAGCATCGCGTTTTTCGCGCCGATCTTCGACATGAGCGTGCCGCCGATCAGAGCACCAGGCGTCCAGCACAGCAGCATCGTCGTGCTGACGTTTGCAATGGCGTCTGCGGTCCAGTTAAAGTGTTTTGCCAGCGGGGAAACAAACACGGCTGCAGAGTTGGTCACACCGGTGATCAGCAGGATCACCAGGCAGCGGATCAGGATCCCAAGGCGTTTGCGGTCCATATTCTCGATTGCTTTTTCCATCGAGAGTCTCCTTTCTATTGTTGACGTTGTCTTGTACTCCGGGCGCCGGGCAGACGGCGGGCTGCGGAGATCCGTTCGTGTGTCCCTGCGAGATACACACCGGTTTTGTTCGGTTGTGTTCATTATATTTGCTTGACAGGAAATCGACAATGTTCGCCGTGCACAGTATCCGGTCAAAATTTTGTCATAGAAACCAATCTGAAATTTGCCTCTGACGGCGTTTGCGGCACAAAAAACCGGGCCGGCAGGAAGTGCCGGCCCGGTTTCGGGGACGTGATCGCGGTCAAAAGGCGACGTTGTTGAGATAGCCGTCGATCAAAAACGACAGCTGCAGGGAAAACAGCAGCTCCGTGGTCGACAGGTCGATCTTGCAGATGGATTCGATCTGCGAGATGCGGTAATTGACGGTGTTGCGGTGCAGAAAGAGCTGCTCGGAGGTGTGCGCCTTGTTGAAGCCGCACTTGGTGAACACGCGCAGCGTCTGGTACAGCTCGGCGCCCTTTTCCCGGTCATAGTGGATGAGTGTGTCGAGTGCGGGGTGCCGGATGAAGGACAACAGGCTCTTGTCTTCAACCTGGTCGAGCAGCGCATAATACACGTAGTCGGAGAAAAAGAAGATTTTTTGATCCGAGCGCATCTGCTTGGCCAGTTGTAAGGTCTGCAGCAGCATGTTATAGTGGAGCGAAAGCTGATTGTTGGCCTGAAAGCAGTTGCTGATGCCCACGATGAGCCGGTGCCCCTGCGTGTACTGCTCGAGCGCAGCGTGCTGTTCGGGCGAGATCGTGCCGCTGTTTGCCGCGGCCAGCAGCAGCACGAGATCGTTCTTGATCACCGAGAATGCCGTCTTGCCGAAAATGGCCTGCATGTCCGGGATGAGGCGGTTTTTGTAATAGGCCGGCTCCTTATAATATACCGGCCGGATAATGGCCAGACATTTCTGCTCCGGAAAGCTCAGCTTGGCCAGCTTCATGCGGCGGTCCATGTCCATGTTCTGCGTGCCGGTGAGCATGTCCGTGAAGACGTTATTGAGCTGCGAGGCGCGGTAATCGATCCAATTGCCGTTGTTGCTCTTGACGATGCGCTCTTTGGCCGAGCTGGACAGCAGCGGGATGATCTGCTGCTCGGCTGCGCTGAACATGCCGGTCTTGCTCACGATGATGACATAGCCCATCATGAAGTTGTCGTAGACGATGCGCGTGCACAGCAGATAGCGCTGCATGTGCTCGCAAAAGAGCGTGAATGGTTTGTCCGAGAGGGAGTACTCATTCTTGCGCCGCCGGTCCTCGATATACTCCATTAGTATATCACTGCAGTATCCCTGCTCGATGCTCTTCATCCACAGCGGGTAGTCCACATAGAAGTTTTTCGTCTTGGCGACGAGCTTGCCTGTGCTGTCGATCATGACGAACAGGTCGCCGGTGACGTCGGTCATCTTGGTCAGCACGCGGTCCAGATCCGTGCCGTTGCAGAGCATATACAGCACCTGCGTGTAGAGCTGCTGATCGGACTGCTGATAGCTCAGCAGTTCCTTCACGCTCTGAAACAGCGCGGCAAACTCGCCGCGGTCGATCATGGCGCTGTTCGTCAGCCCGGAGGCCAGCTCCGGCGGCAGCGCGCCGTAGTACATCAGGTTGGTCGGGAGCACAGTGTCCGGCGTTAATAAGCCTGCATCGGCAAAGTAGAGCGTTCCGGTCTGCACATCGCTCTGCCCGGGGGCGAGGATGTTGACATCCATCAGCTCACAGTCTGACCGGATGTCGATGTGCATGAGCATGTGCGGCTGGCTGGCCGCGTGCAGTTTTGAGATCAGCTCGGAAAATTTCATGGTTCCGCCTCCTGCGTTTATAGATAGGTATATTGTTAAAAAAATATTTTTCTCAATTATACTACATAACCGCACCGCGGCGCAACCGCCGCCGTTGTGCCGCGCGACAAAATGGCGGCCGCGCGTTGTGCACGGTGCACAATCGCGAAAATTTGCCCGCGGCCGCGCTTCTCAACCGAGTGTCCGGGATTGTCGGTCCCGCACAAAATCACGCTTTTTTTGGTGTTTCGTGCATATGGAAATTCGCGAAATGGCTAGTTAAAATATTTGCAAAGGCACGGATGCGGCGGCAGAATCCGCATCCCATGTCGTTCCTGCACAAGCGATACCATCGGTTCCGGAATTATCCAGAGAAAGAGAAGAAATGCCTCATGAAGTACGAAAAACTGTTTCAGCCCGGCAAGATCGGCAATCTGGAGCTGCGTAACCGTGTCGTTATGACAGCCATGGGCGCCCTCATGGGCGACTGGAACGGCTGCACCACGCCGGAGCAGATCCGTTTCTACGAGGACCGTGCCAAAGGCGGCTGCGGCCTCATCATCCCGGAGTTCACCTCCGTCGATGCCGACAGCGGCCACTGCAACCCCATCCAGCTCGGCATCTATGACAGCCGGCAGATCAAGAGCTTCCAGCTCATCTGCGAGGCGGTGCACCGTCACGGCGCGAAGATCTTCATCCAGCTGCACCACGGCGGCCGCGAGGCTCCCCCGGCCTGCAACGGCGGCCGTCAGGCCATGGCCCCGAGCGTTGAGCTCAACTCCGTCGTCGGCCGCGCGACCATCCTGCCGCGCGAGATGACCATTGAGGACATTGACAATCTGGTCGAGAAATATGTTCAGGCGGCGGTCAACTCCGAGCTTGCCGGCGCCGACGGCGTGGAGGTCCACGCGGCGCACGGCTACCTCGTGCAGCAGTTTTTGAGCCCCTACACCAACAAGCGCACCGATGAATACGGCGGAAGCATGGAAAACCGCTGCCGCTTCCTCGTGCGCATCCTCACCGGTATCCGCGCCGCTGTCAGCCGTGACTTCGTTGTCGGCGCGCGCATCAACGGCAACGATTTCGTCGAGGGCGGCAATGACCTCGCCGCTTGCACGGAGATCGCCAAGTACCTCGAGCCGTATGTGGATTACTTCAACGTCTCCTGCGGCGTTTACGCCAGCGCACCGACCATGATCGAGCCGTGCTACAGCCCCGAGGGCTGGAGAAAGAACCTGGCCAAGACCATCAAGGCTGCCGTGAATGTGCCCATTATCGCCGTCAACACCATCAAGCACCCCGAGACGGCCGAGCGCTTCCTGCAGGAGGGCGTGAGCGACTTTGTCGGCATGTCCCGCATGCAGCTGGCTGATCCCGACGTGGTCAAAAAGGCGATGGCCGGCCGCGAGGATCTTATCCGCAAGTGCCTTGGCTGCATGAACTGCAACAAGTCCGTCGTTGCGGGCAAGAACCTGCACTGCGCCATCAACCCCGTTACCGGCCGCGCCACGGTCTATGGCGACGAGAATCTTGTCAAGACCGGCGATGACCGCACGGTCGCAGTCGTGGGCGGCGGCCCCGGCGGCATGCAGGCGGCGCTCCTGCTCAAAAAGCGCGGCTATCACCCAATCATCCTCGAGAGCAGCGATCACCTCGGCGGCAGCGCCGTGCTGGCTTCGAAGGCACCGTGCAAGGGCATGGTGGCCGAGCTCATCGAGACCATGAAGGCCGAGATGAAGGAGTACCACATCGAGGTGCGCCTGAACACGCCTGCCACGGTCGAAACGCTGCGCACACTCGATCCCTACGGCGTCGTCGTCGCCTGCGGCGGCGAGCAGATCGTGCCGAACGTTCCCGGCGCCGACCGCAGCAATGTCTACTACATTGAGGACGTGCTCATGGGCCGCGTTTCCTTCGAGGGCAAGAACATTGCCGTCATCGGCGGCGGCCACGTCGGCCTCGAGGTCGCGCACTTCCTGTGCGACAAGAACAAGGTCACGGTCGTCGAGATGCAGAAAGAAGTCGGCGTCACGATCTATCGCACCGCGCGCTACAAGCTTCTGTCCCTGCTGCAGGAGAGCGGCGTTGAGATCCTGACCGAGCACGCCATCGCCGGCGTGACCGACGGTGCGGTCGAGCTCAAGAAGACCGACACCGGCGAGATCGTCACCCGCCCGGCCGACATCGTCGTCATGGCGCTCGGCAACCGTCCCGACAAGAGCTACGAGCAGCAGCTCAAGGATGCGTTTGACAAGGTCGTCTTTGTCGGCGACGCCCACAAGGGCGGTACGATGGCCGACGCCACGCTCAGCGCTTACGAAAACTGCTGGTTCTTCTAAGACATCACGGAATTTTTGATAAAAGGAAGGTAATATTATGAAAAACAATCTGTTTGATCTTTCCGGTCAGGTCGCGTTCTGCTGCGGTGGTTCCTCCGGTCTCGGCCATCAGTTTGCCAAGGCCATGGCCAACGCCGGCGCTGACATCGCGCTCGTCGCCCGCCGCACGGATCGTCTTGAGGAAAATGCCAAGGAGATCGAGGCGGAATACGGCGTCAAGGTCTACCCGCATTACATGGACCTGCAGGATTCCAAGAGCATTACCGACTGTGTGAGCGATGTCGTCAAGCACTTTGGCAAGATCGACATTCTCATCAACGCCGCCGGCATCCCGGGCGGCGGCGACCCGGCCACGCTCACGGACGAGTACTGGCTCAACGTTATCAACACCGACCTCAACGGTCAGTTCTTCACCTGCCGCGAAGTCGTGCGCCAGTCCATGAAGCCCAACCAGTACGGCCGCATCGTGATGATCGCATCCATCCACGGCGTCTGCGGCCGCAAGGGCGTTGACACGGCGCCTTATGCCGCGGCCAAGGGCGGCATCGTCAACCTGACGCGCTCGCTCGGCAACTCCTGGGCACGCGACGGCATCACCGTCAACTGCATCTGCCCGGGCTATTTCCCGACCGAGATGACCGCGGCCTATATCGACGCACCGTTCTTCAATCAGGCGCACCTCGAGTGCTGCCCGATGGAGCGCCACGGCAAGACCGGCGAAATGGACGGCCTGTGCACGTACTTTGCTTCCCCGGCCTGCAGCTACACGACCGGCCAGATCGTGTGCGTGGACGGCGGCTGGAGCGCCATCTGATCTCTGCCTGATCCGGCTCCCGTCCGCCGGCGCATAGCGGCGGGGCCGTTCCTCCCCCCTGTGACGGGCGGTCATGTATGCCTGGCCGCCCACCTCTAACCGCATATCCATGCGCGTTTCTCCCTTCTACTCCCTTTCGTTCCATGGCATACACCCCTTCTTTTTTCTTTGCGCGGCAGCAGGTTTTTGCTGCCGCGCAAGCGCGTTTTGGGCCCGGCCGGATCTGCCGTGCGCATCCGGGCGGGCAAACCAGACACCGCCCGGTCGGGGCGATGGCATTGCGGGCCCGGCGGCTTGCGCGGCGCGGCGATTTGTGCTATCCTGCGCTTGAGGTGATACGATGAAAATTCTCATGATCAACGGCAGCCCGCACCCGCACGGCTGCACATATACCGCCCTGCATGAGATGGAGCAGGTGCTTCAGGCGGCGGGCGTTGAAACGCAGATCCTGACGGTCGGCGCCGAGCAGGCCGGCGGCTGCACCGCCTGCGGTGGATGCAATGTGACCGGGCACTGCGTGCGCGGCGGCCTGGTGAACGACGCCATTGACGCGATGGAGACGGCGGATGCGCTCGTGCTTGCGTCCCCGGTGCACTATGCCGGGATCTCCGGCGCGATGTCGGCGTTTTGCGACCGGCTGTTCTACGCGAGTGATGGCTGGGCGAACAAGCCCTGCGCCTGCGTTGTCTCGGCGCGGCGCGCGGGCACGACGGCCGCGCTCGATCAGCTGGTCAAGTACCCGATGATCTCGAACATGCCGGTCGTGTCCTCGCAGTACTGGCCGATGGTGCACGGTGCGCGCCCGGAGGACGTCGCACAGGACGAAGAGGGCCTGCAGACGATGCGCCAGCTCGCGCGCAATCTGCTCTGGCTGGTGCAGTGCATGGCGGCGGGCGACTCTGCCGGTGTCCCGCGCCCGGAGACGGAAGCGCGCAAATTCACCAATTTCATCCGCTGAGCTGCAGCAAGATCACGAAAAGGGCCTCCGCAGGCTTCGCCTGCGGAGGCCCTTTTGCGATTCGCCGGAGGTATGCTCAGCCGTGCTTTTTCGCGCGGCGCTTGCCGGTCATGTGCTCGACGGTCAGGCACAGGACGGTCGTCGCGGGAATGACGGCCTTCGAATACGGGAAGTCCGGCGCGCGGTACTGCGCCATGAGCACGTGCAGCGCGCGCTCCTTGTCCGCGTCCGGCACGAGCGCGATGCGGCCCTGACCGATGACGCTCTCATACGTCATGGTGCAGTTGCCGTGCTCGTCGTCGAGGATGAGCGCGTGGCCGCGGTCCATCTCGAACGAGACGAGCGGATTTTTTGCGATGAGGTCGTACTTCGTGCCGGTGCTCGCGCCGTGGAAGTACAGGCGGACGGTCTCACCGTCGACCTCCAGACCGAAGTTCAGCGGCAGGATGTAGGGATACGGCTCGTCATGCAGGGCGAGGCGGCAGACGTCGCACCCGCGTATGACGGTGATGAGTTCCTGAAAATCGGTGATCTCCCGATCGGATCTGCGCATGGGAATGCTCCTTTCTGATCAGCCGACCGGCGGGCCGAGGCGCGCCAGCACGTCCTGAAAATAGTCCGGCAGCGGGCACGTAAACGTCACGAGCTCGCCGGTGCGCGGGTGGATGAAGCGCAGCGCCCGCGCGTGCAGGCACTGCCCGCTCAGGCCCTTTTCCGGCCGCTTATGGCCGTAGACCAGGTCGCCGAGCAGGGGGTGGCCGATGTGTGCCATGTGCACGCGGATCTGGTGCGTGCGGCCGGTCTCAAGTTCGCAGCGGATATTCGTGTAGCCGTTGTAGCGCGCGATGACCGACCAGTGCGTGACGGCGCGGCGGGCGTTTTTGGGCGTCACGGCCATGCGCTTGCGGTCCGTCGGGTGGCGGCCGATGGGCGCATCGACCGTGCCGGCGTCTTCACGCAGATTGCCGCAGACAACGGCCTCATACGTGCGGGCCATGGTGTGGTCAGCCAGCTGGGCCGAGAGCGCGAGGTGCGCAAAGTCGTTTTTCGCCGCGACGAGCAGGCCGGACGTGTCCTTGTCGATACGGTGCACGATGCCGGGCCGCCGCTCTCCGCCGACGCCGGAGAGACTGTCGCCGCAGTGGGCGAGCAGGGCGTTGACAAGCGTGCCGTCCTCGTGGCCGGGCGCGGGGTGCACGACCATGCCGCGCGGCTTGTTGACGACGATGAGGTCGTCGTCCTCATACACCACGTCCAGCGGCAGATCCTGCGCCACCAGCGCCGAGGGCGCGGCGTCCGGCAGCGTGACGACAAACGTGTCACCGGGTGCGGTCTTATAGTTTTTCTTCACGGGCGCGCCGTCTTTTGTCACGGCCCCCTGCGCGAGCAGCCGCTGGGCGGCGCTGCGCGTGAGCTCGGGCAGAGAGCGCGCAAGGAGAGCGTCGATCCGCTCGGCGCTCTCCTGTGTTTGAATCGTTCGCTGTTCCATTAGAAATCCGAAAACTCCGCTAAAATATCGTCGAGCGAGTAGCTCTCGCCGTCTGTCGGGGCGGCGTCCGTGTCCTTGGCCGGGGCTTCCGGCTCGACCGGCGCGGCGGGCGTGCTGTTGAGATAGGCGAGCAGGGGATCCGCCGGGGCCGCATCCGCCGGTTTGACGGCGGGCTCGGCCGCCTTGGGCGCGGTCTGCGCCGGCGCCGGTGCGGCGGGTGCTGCCGGGGCCTTCGGCGCTTCCGGCGCTGCCGGGGTCACCGGCTGCGCCTGCACGGGCGCGCGATCCCACGCCGCAAAGGGATCGTCCTTCGCCGGAGCCGGGGCCTCTGGCTGCGCGGCAGCGGGCACTTTCGGTGCGGTGGGCGGCTCGATGGGCTGCTTCCGAGCGGGCAGGTGCAGCTTGTGCGCACGGACGGGGGCGTCCGTATGCTTGCGGGGCTTGCGCGCCGGTTTCGGCGCGGGCTCGCCCTCGCTGCCGTCACCCCGGTAGAAGATGACGTGCAGGCACAGGGCGATGCCGGCCACGACGATGAAGATATCCGCCAGGTTGAACACGGCGAAGCGCACGAACAGGAAGTTGAACATGTCCACCACGTAGCCGCTGAGGATGCGGTCGATGCAGTTGCCGACTGCGCCGGCCAGCACGAGCACGACCGACCAACGGCCGACCTTGCCGTGCACGACGTTGCGCCGCAGGCAGAACACCGCGATGGCGGCGAACACGAGCGTGAAGAGAACGAAGATCCAGTGCGGCGCGTGCTGCAGGATGCTGAACGCGGCACCGTTGTTGTGGATATTCGTCAGCTCCAGCACGCCGGGGATGAGCGTGACGTGCCCGGTGTCGAGCGGGATGTTGAGCGTGACCCAGTACTTCAGGCCTTGGTCAGCGATGAGGATCAGGATGGCTACGATGGCATACCACATAGCGGTTCCTCGCTTTCGGATCAGGATTTTGGGATCGGTGGTTTACTCCGCCTTCTGCGCGGCGACGACGGCGACGCAGCGCGGGCACAGTCCGGTCTCGGGGTCGGCCTGCTCGGAGTGCATCCAGCAGCGCGGGCACTTGGTGCCGGGCGCATTGTGCACGGAGATGTGCAGGCCGGGGAAATTCGTGCCGGTACCGGTGACGGCGTCTTCCGGCACGTCGCCGCCGACGAGGCACTGCGACACGATGAGCAGCTCGGGCAGGTTCATGCTCTGCACGTCGTCGAGCGCGGCCTTGGCGGCATCATCGTCGGCGCGCAGCGTCACGGCAGCCTCGAGCGGCTTGCCGATGCGCTTTTCGGCGCGAGCGGCCTCGAGCACGCCGTTGACGTCCGTGCGGACGCGGATCAGCTGGTCCCACTTGGCGAGCTCGTCGTTGCTGAGCGCATAGGCGTCGAACGGCTGGTTCATGACGTTGAGCAGCACGTTGCGCGCGTCGTCCTCGGCGCGGTGCGGCATGGCCAGCCAGATCTCGTCGCAGGTGAAGGCGAGGATCGGCGCGAACATCTTCGTCATGCTGTCGAGGATGAGGAACAGGGCTGTCTGCGCGCTGCGGCGCTTGAGCCCGTTGCGCTCCTCGCAGTAGAGGCGGTCCTTGATGATGTCGAGATAGAAGCTCGAGAGCTCCACGACGCAGAAGTCGTTGATCGCGTGCGAGACCACGTGGAATTCATAGTTGTCGTAAGCCTTGGCCACGCGGCGGATGAGGTCGTTGAGCTTTGTGATGGCCCAGCGGTCGAGCGGGAGCATATCCTCCGGCGCGACGAGGTGCCCGGCGTCGAACCCGTCGAGGTTGCCGAGGCAGTAGCGCGCCGTGTTGCGGAACTTGAGGTAGTTTTGCGTCAGCTGCTTGAAGATCTCCTTCGAGCAGCGCATGTCGGCGTGGTAGTCGGCGCTGCCTGCCCACAGGCGAAGCATGTCGGCGCCGAATTCGTTGATGATCTCGGCCGGATCCATGCCGTTGCCGAGGGACTTGTGCATGGCCTTGCCCTCGCCGTCCACGGTCCAGCCGTGGGTCAGGCACTCGCGGTACGGGGCGCCCTTGCCGAGCGCGCCGACGGCCACGAGCAGGGACGACTGGAACCAGCCGCGGTACTGGTCGCCGCCCTCGATATACATATCCGCCGGCCAGAAGCCCTGGTCGCGCTGCATGGCGGCGACGTGGGTGGAGCCAGAGTCGAACCAGCCGTCGAGCGTGTCGGTCTCCTGGGTGAAGTGCTTGCCGCCGCAGTGCGGGCAGGTGAAGCCTTCGGGCAGGATGTCGGCCGCCGGGCGGTCGAACCAGGCGTTGCTGCCTTCCTTTTCAAAGAGCTTGGCCACTGCCTCGATGCTCTCTTCGTTGCACACGGGCTTGTGGCAGTCATCGCAGTAGAATACCGGGATCGGCAGGCCCCAGCGGCGCTGGCGGGAGATGCACCAGTCGGCGCGCTCGCGGATCATGGCGCCCATGCGCTCCTTGCCCCAGCTCGGGAGCCAGCGCACGTTCTCGCACGCGGCGACGGCCTCCTCCTTGAACGAATCGACGGAGCAGAACCACTGCGGCGTGGCGCGGAAGATGATCGGCTGTTTGCAGCGCCAGCAGTGCGGGTAGCTGTGCACGATGTCCTCGCTGGCGAACAGGGAACCGGCTTCCTTCATGTCTGCGAGGATGACGGGGTTCGATTCCTCCGTGGACATGCCGGCGTACTTGCCGGCGTAGTCGGTGTGACGGCCCTGATCGTCCACGGGCACGACCATGTCCATGCCGTAGCGCTTGCAGGTCAGGTAGTCGTCGGCACCGAAGCCGGGCGCGGTGTGCACGCAGCCGGTACCGGAATCCATGGTGACGTAGTCCGCCAGCACCAGACGCGAGGTCTTGGGCAGGAACGGATGGTCGGCGAGCATGTTCTCAAAGAAGTTGCCGGGGTGCTGCTCGAGCACCTCATAGCTGTCGAAGCCGCCGATGTGCATGACCTTCTCGGTCAGGGCGTCGGCCATGATGTATACCTCGCCGTTCGGGGCCTGCACGAGGTTATACAGTTCGCGCGGGTTGAGCGCGATGGCGAGGTTGCCGGGCAGGGTCCAGATCGTCGTTGTCCAGATGACGAAGAAGAGCTTGCTGTGGTCAACGTTCGGCAGCTTGCCGAGGTCGTCGTGCATCGGGAACTTCACGTACACGGTCGTGCACGGATCGTCCTGATACTCGATCTCCGCCTCGGCGAGGGCGGTCTCATCGTGAGGGCACCAGTACACGGGCTTGAGGCCCTTGTAGATGTGGCCATTTTGATACATCTTGCCGAACACACGCACCTCGTCGGCCTCGAAGCCCTTGTTCATGGTCTTGTAGGGGTGCTCCCAGTCGCCCATGACGCCCATGCGCTTGAAGCCGGCCATCTGGCGGTCGATGTATTTCTGCGCATAGTCATGGCACGCGCTGCGGAAGTCGGCGACGCTCATGGCCTTGTGGTTGAGCTTCTGCTCCTTGATGATGGCACTCTCGATGGGCATGCCGTGGTTGTCCCAGCCGGGGATGTAGGGCGTGTAGTAGCCGCGCATGGCGTAGGAGCGGACGATGAAGTCCTTGAGCGCCTTGTTGAGCGCGTGGCCCATGTGGATGTCGCCGTTGGAGAACGGAGGGCCGTCGTGCAGGCTGAAGCGCGGCTTGCCGTCGTTCTTTTTGAGCATTTCGTGGTACAGGTCCATGTCGTACCAGCGCTGGAGCATCTCGGGCTCCCGCTTGGCAAGGCCGGCGCGCATGGGAAAGTCTGTTTTCGGCAGATTGATCGTGGCGTTGAAATCGTTCTTGGACATGGTTCTATCTTTCTCCTCTCAGAGTTGTATTTCCATCAAAAATTGCGCAGGGCGGTACGGCACCGGCCGTCCCGCCCTGGTTGATTGCATGTTCACTCAGCTGTTATGCAGGAAGTGATAAAGCTGCGTGGCGTCATCTGCTGCGCTGTCGGCCGCGGTATCGTCGGTCTCCACCGGCTGCGCCTCCACAGGGGCGGCGGACACGGGGATGGCTTCCGCGGGCTGCTCGGCGGCCGGAGTTTCCGGCTGCGCGGGCTCGGACACCGGCTCGGCAGGGGCGGCGCTCACGCTTGCCGGCCGGGCGGCAGGCTGCGCGGCCGCAGCCTTCGCCCCGGCGATCTTATCCAGGTACTCGAGCTGGTTCAGGCACAGATTACGCACATCTTCCAGAAATTTTGCGCAGGACGTTTTGGCGTTGAGGAGTTTGGCTTCCTCGTTGGCGGTTTCGTGCTGGAGGCCGCCAAGTATTCGGTCGGACGTGTCCTTGGCCTCGCCGAGTATCTTGTCGGCGCGGGCCTGAGCGTCGTCCTCTATCTGCTTGCCGACCTTCTGGGCCGACAGTATGGCCAGACGCATGGCGTCTTCGCTGGCGCGGTACTCTTCTATCTTATCGACCAGTACCTTCATCTTGCCCTTGAGCACGGCAACTTCCTTCTGCGCGTTGGCAAGCTCGGTGGCCACTTCTTCCTGATAGTTCTGCACGGCGGCCATGTCGTATCCGCCGAACATCGCTTTTTCAAAAGTCTTTTCCCGAATATCCTGAGGAGTCATGTTGGATAGTCCTCCATTCTTTCTATAGGTGTACTACACGGCGGGCGCTGTCAGGGACAGTATGCCCGGATTTACAGATGGAACTCGCCCGACTCCATGTCGTCGAGCTGGTCGCCCATGAGGTCGACATTGAACGGCGTGATGATATACGTCGCGCTGGCCACGCGGCGGATCTTGCCGTCCTGCGCGTAGGCGACGCCGGACAAAAAGTCGATCAGCCGGCGGGAGATGGCCGGATCCGTCTTTTCCAGATTGATGAGCACGGCGCGGCGATCACGCAGGTGGTCCGCGATCTCTCCGGCGGACTCAAACTGCTTCGGCGTGGCGAGCACGACTTTGAGCTGGCTGCCGCTGTTGAGGTTGACGACCTTGTCGGCCACGCGGCTGTCGCCCTTCGGCGTGTAGCTCGGCGCGGGGCGCTCCGGCTCCATCACCGGATCGTCGCGGATGAAGGTGCTCTTTTTCGGCGCGGGCGCCGGGCGGCGGGGCGCAGCCGCCGGACGAGCCGGGGCCGGACGCTCCGGTGCGGCAGCTTCCGCGACCGGGATCGCTTCATCCTCATCATCGAAAAACTCGTCGTCGTCATCGTACGGACGGGTCATTTTTTTCAGTTCATCCAAAAATCCCATTCGGGACCCCCCCTTTTACGTGCCGGCGGCTGCCGTGCCGCTGCACTGATCTCTGCGGAGTGCGCCGAAGCGGCGCTCAGTGTTGGGAATAATCCCGCGCGCCAAAGATCGACGAACCGACGCGCACCATGTTCGCACCGGCGCAAATGGCGTCCTCAAAGTCTCCGCTCATACCCATGGATAGAAAGTCCATAGAAACATTATCGTATTTTTTTCTGCCGATGTCAACAAAAAGCTCATGCATTTTCGTAAAATATGCATGATTTCCGCCGGAAGTTTCTGCCACGGGCGGGATCGCCATCAGGCCGCGCACGCGAATATGCGCGCAGCCGGCGGCCGTTTCCAGCAATTGCGGCAGGGCGGCGGGGTCCACGCCGCTCTTGGCGGCCTCGCCGCCGATGTTCACTTCCAGCAGGATGTCCTGCACGATGCCCTGCATGGCCGCGCGCTTTTCGATCATGGCCAGCAGCTCCGGCGAGTCCACCGACTGGATGAGATCGACCTTGCCCACGACCTGCCGGACCTTGTTCGTCTGCAGGTGGCCGATGAAGTGCAGCGGCGCGCCGGTGTAGGCGCCCTGGGCAAGCTTTTCGGTCATCTCCTGCACGCGGTTCTCGCCGCAGGCGTCGATCCCGGCGGCGACGGCCTCGCGCACGCGCGCGGCGTCGTTCATCTTCGTCGCTGCCACGAGCGTGATGTCGGCGCCCGTGCGGCCCGTTTGGCGGGCGGCGGCGTCGATGCGCACGCGGATGGCGGCAATGTTTTCGGCAATGGTGCTCATAGTGGGTGGTGCCTCCTTATTTCACGACCTGCCCGTTGGACAGGCCCTTGCCGGTGACGACGATCTCGTTGCCGGCGCGTAGGGCGTTGCTCTCCGTGCTCTGGGCGACGAGACAGTAGTCGTCGGTCTGATAGATGATCTCGATCGGCTTTTTCTCCAGCTGCGCCGCCGTGACGACGTAGACGTATGACTGCCCGTCGTCGTCCATGTGCACGGCCTTGAGCGGGACGCGCAGGCCGGTGTGCTCGCTGTAGACGACGTCGGCCGTCGTCTTGCGCATGGCCAGCGTGTCGGCCAGCGCTGCGTTGCACGCGAACACGACGGCGACTTTGCCGCTGCTGTCCGGCTCGCTCTTGCTCAGCACGGTCGCCGAGACGGTGCCGTTGTAGTGCTGCGGAAAGTCGAGCGAGGCGCTGCCGTTCAGGTTCAGGCGGTCGGCGTCGGCCTTGTTCATGACGGAGGCAAAGTACCACTTTTTCGCCGTGACGAGCTTGCCGATGGCGTCGGCGGGCGTCGCGGCCGTGGTGCGCTCGAGTGCGTTCACGCCGTCGGGCGTGAGGTTTTCGAGCATGTCCGGCGTGAGCGATTCATATCCGTCGGTCGTGGACGTGAACAGGCCCGCGGCCGGGGCCGTGATGCTGCCGCGGCCGGCGCCGGCGTTTTCCAGCTGGTGCAGCTCGGCATTGAGCGCGTCGAGGTCGCCCTGCGAGACGGTGCCGGTCGCCGAGCCGAAGAGCAGGGAGCTGAGATCCATGCAGAGGTCGTCCAGCTCCGAGGTGCTGCCGGCGGAGACGGCGGCATTGAGCTGCAGGATGGCGCTGCGCACGTCGCTGTCGCGGTCGGACGCGCCGGAGGCGCTGCCCGCGCGCGCGAGCAGGCTCGAGACGTAGGCGATTTCTTTTTTCAGCTCGCGGGCGCGGCTGGCGCTGTCGAGCGCGGCCTTGGAGTCCACGCCGATGGCGATCTCGCCGCCGCGCGCGACCTCCTTGCCGTCATCCACGGACAGGGACAGAAACTCCTTGTCCGAGGCGATGACCTGCTCCTCGCGCACGACGATGCCGCTGGCCTGCCCGCTCTCGCTGACGGTCACGAGCACCGCCGGGGCGGTGGCGTAGGACTGCTGCGTCGAACGGAACAGATACACGCCCAGATACACGAGCATGGCCGCGAAGAGCACGAACATGGCGATGTTCGTGAAGGTATTCGTTTTCTTCAAATCCGGCCCTCCTTTCGGCGGGGGGCGGCGGGGAGATCAGCCCTGCAGATCGAGCGAGACCGGCCGCGCCGGGGCGACCGTCGAGATCGCGTGCTTGTAGATCATCTGCTGCCGGCCGTCGGCGTCGATGAGCACGACGAAGCTGTCAAAACTGCGCACAACGCCGCGCAGCTGGAACCCGTTCATGAGAAACAGGGTCACGGGGATCTTTTCCCGCCGGATGTAATTGAGGAATGCGTCCTGAAGGTTCTGTGTCTTTTGCATGATCGCCGCTCCTTTGGCCGGAGCGGGGGTACATTTATTTATCATAACACAATCTGCCGCTCCGTGAAATAGTGAATTTATACAAATCCGGTCAAAATGGCAGTTTCCTCCGGGCTTGTACAGGCCACTATTCTATACCGCGGCCGGACAAGAATTGCGTCGAAAGGCGGCACGCCCGGTCCATGTCCGGCGTTTTTTCGTGCCGGAGCCAGAACAGGTCCTGGTCCCGCCGCAGCCACGTGAGCTGGCGCTTGGCATAGCGCCGGGAGGCGAGCTGGATGGCGGCGACGGCGTCCTGCGGTGCGGCTTCGCCCCGCACGGCGGCGACGGCCTCCTTATAGCCGATGGCCTGCATGGCCGTGCAGTCGGCCGGCACGCCGGCGGCCAGCAGCGCGCGCACCTCGTCGAACAGGCCCTGGCGCACCATGAGCTCCACGCGCCGGTCGATGCGGTCGTAGAGATCCTGCCGGACGGCGAAATCGAGCGCGATTTTCGCCGCGTCATACCGCGGCGGCACGGTGCGGGTCTCGGCATCGTGCTGCGTGATGGTCCTGCCCGTGAGGATATAGACCTCCATAGCGCGCACGATGCGCTTTTTGTCCGCGGGGTGGAGCTTTGCCGCCCGCTCGGGGTCGACCTTGCGCAGCTCGCCGAGCAGGCCCTCACCGCCGATCTCGTCATAGCGCTCGCTCAGCTCCTGCCGCAGCGCTGTGTCGGCCGTGCCGTCGGCAAACGTGCGCCCGGCGATGAGCGAGTCGATATACAGCCCCGTGCCGCCGACGACGATCGGCAGTTTTCCGCGCGCGAGGATGTCGTCCACGCAGGCGGCCGCCTCCTTAGCGTAGCGCGAGACGGAGTAGTTTTCCGCGGGGTCGGCGATGTCGATCATGTGGTGCGGCACGCCCTGCATCTCTTCCGGCGTGGGCTTGGCCGTGCCGATGTCCATGCCGCGGTAGATCTGCATCGAGTCGGCCGAGACGACCTCGCCGCCGAGCCGCTGCGCGAGCGCCACGCCGAGCGCGGTCTTGCCCGAGGCGGTCGGGCCGGTGATGACGACAAGTTTTGGCTGCATCGTGACAGTCTCCTTTCCGTGGGGGAGAATTCAGAAAGATTATGTTGAAAAGTATTAGAAATGTGTTAAAATGAAAGCACATTCCCCAGTTTTCAGGAAGGTGAACCCATGAAGATCAAAATTTCTGCCGACAGCACGTGCGATCTCTCGCCCGAACTGATCGAGCGCTATCACATCGGCATCACGCCGCTGTACATCATCCGCGGCGAGGAGACCCTGCGCGACGGCATTGACGTGCACCCGCAGGAGCTCTACGATTACGCCAACGCCACCGGCAAGCTTTGCAAGACCGCGGCGGTGAACGTGTCGGACTATCTGGCGTACTTCGCCGCGTGCCGGGAGGAATATGACGCCGTGATCCACTTCACGATCTCGAGCGACATGTCCGGCTGCTACCAGAACGCCTGCATCGCGGCCAAGGAGTTTACGAACGTCTACCCCGTGGATTCGCGCAATCTCTCGACCGGCATCGGCCACCTGGTGCTCAACGCGGCCGAGATGGCCGAGCAGGGCATGGATGCGGCCGACATTGCGGCGGCGCTGGAGAAAAAGCGCGAGAAGCTCGATGTCAGCTTCGTGATCGACACGCTGGAATATCTCAAGCGCGGCGGCCGCTGCTCGGCGCTCGTGGCCATGAGCGCGAATCTCCTGCACCTCAAGCCGTGCATCGAGGTCAAGGACGGGAAGATGGGCGTGGGTCGCAAGTACCGCGGCAAGCTTGAAAAGTGCTACGTGCAGTACATCGAGGATCGGCTCAAGGGCCGCGACGACATTGACTGCCACCGCATCTTCATCACGGATTCCGGCATCGATGAGGCCACGTGGAAGGAGCTCGAGCGCGTTGTGCGCGCGTGCCAGCCGTTTGAGGAGGTTCTCCACACGCAGGCCGGCTGCACGGTGTCGAACCACTGCGGCCCCGGCTGCATGGGCATTTTGTACTACCACAAGTAAACAGAGTTGTACAGTCTGACAGGGAGCGCGTTCCGGCGCTCCCTGTAGTCTTTTTAAACAATGCGCTTGAAGAGCTTGTCCAGCTCCCGGCGCGTGAGCGTCACGGCGACGGGGCGGCCGTGCGGGCAGTATTTCACATCGCCGGCGCACACCGCGTCCGCCAGACGCAGCAGCTCCTCGGGCTCGGTCTGCCAGCCGGCCTTGATGGCCGCCTTGCACGCCACGGTTTTGAGCACCTCGTCGCGCACGGACTGCGCGTCCATGCGCGCGCCATGGCGCAGCTGCGCGCAGATCTCCTCGAGCGCGGGCAGCGCGTCCGCCGCGTCAAGCTGCGCGGGTACGCCGCGGAGAATGTAATCATTGCGGCCGAACGGCTCGAGCGTGAAGCCGAGCTCCGCGAGCACGTCGCCGTACAGCTGCAGCACGTCGGCATCGCTCGCGTCCGGCGTGAAGGGCAGCGGCTCGAGCAGCGTCTGCGACGGGATGTCGGCAGGGCTTTGCCGCATGCGGTCAAAGTTGATGCGCTCGTGTGCCGCGTGCTTGTCGATGAGGATGAGCGTCTCGCCTTTTTCGACGAGGATGTAAGTGTGCATCGCCTCGCCGATCAGCCGGGCGGGCGGCTCGGCCGGGGGCGCGGCGCGCTCGAGCGGGGAGGGGATGACCGGTTCCGGCTCGATGGCGGTCTGCACGGGCCGCGCGACCGGCACGATCGGCTCGGGCGCTGGCGGTGTGCTCGGTATGGGGCGCGCGGATGCCGTGAACACCGGCGCGGGTGTCACGCGCGGCGCGGCGAAGGCCGATGCTGTCGGCGAGCGGAACGCGACCGCCTCCTCCGCCGGGGCAGCGGGAGCATAGGTGCGCGCAGGCGCAAATGTCGGCGCTGCGGGTGCGGGCGGGTGCTGTGCTGCGGCCGCTTTCGGCGCTGCCGGCACGAACGGGTCTGCCTTCGGCGCAGGCTCCGGTTTGGCCGCCGTTTTCGACAGCGTGGCCACGGGCTCTTTTTCTGCCTCAAGCGCGGCGCGCGCACCGTAATACACGGCGTCAAACACCGCGCGCTCGTGTGTGAACTTCACCTCGGTTTTGGCTGGGTGGACGTTCACGTCCACGGCCGCGCAGCTGAGCTCGATATACAGCACGCACGCGGGGAAGCGCCCCACGAGCAGCGTGTTGCGGTAGGCCTGCTCGAGCGCGGCCTGCAGCGCGGCGGATTTGATCCACCGGCCGTTGCAGAAGAAATACTGCTGCGCGCGGCTGCCGCGCCCGGCGGCGGGCGAGGAGATGAAGCCGTGCACGCGCACGCCGTCGGCCTCACCGGCGCAGGGCAGCAGGCTCATGGCGAGGTCGCGCCCGAGCAGGCTGTAGACGCAGCTGTCGAGCTTGTTGTCGCCGGGGGAGAAGAAGACCTCCTCCCCGTCGCGGATGCAGCGCACGGACACATCCGGCCGGCCGAGCGCGCACCGCAGCGCGGCGGCGGCGCAGGCCGCGCCCTCCGCGCGGTCGGACTTCAGGAATTTGCGCCGGGCGGGCGTGTTGAAAAACAGGTCGCGCACGATCATCGTCGTGCCCTCGGGGCAGCCGGTCTCGTACATGTCCTGAATGTCGCCCGCGTCGAGCGTCATGTGCGTGCCGGCGGCCGCGCCGCGCTGCCGCGTCGTGAGCGTGATGTGCGACACGGCGCTGATCGCGGCCAGCGCCTCGCCGCGAAAGCCCATCGTGCCGATGGCCTCGAGCCCCTGCTCGTCGTGCAGCTTGCTCGTCGCGTGGCGCAAAAACGCGATGCCCGCGTCCTCGGGCGCCATGCCGCAGCCGTCGTCCGTCACGCGCAGATACGTCGCGCCGCCGCCGCGCAGCTCCACCGTCACGGCGCGGGCTCCGGCGTCAAACGCGTTTTCCACCAGCTCCTTGACCACCGAGGCGGGCCGCTCCACGACCTCGCCCGCGGCGATCAGATCCGCCAGATGCGGAGAGAGAATTTGAATCTCGGGCATCGTTTGCCCTCCTTTAAGTACAGTCCAGGGGGCGCGAGCGCCCCGCGCGTATATTATAAAGGATTGTCATTGAAAATTCCACCGCGAAATGCTACAATATTCTATCACACTTCAAATTTTATCCGGCCGGAGCCGGACAGGCAGGAGCATTGCATGAGCTATCAGAGAACGGAGATTTCCGAATCGGACATCCAGCACCAGATGGATATCTGCGCGCAGCTGCGCGCGCACTTCACCGCCGGCGGCCGCCAGCCGCTGGCCATGGTCGACACCTACGGCTGCCAGCAGAACGAGGCCGACAGCGAAAAGCTGCGCGGCTATCTGCGCGCCATGGGCTTTGACTTTACACAGGACGAATTTGCGGCCGACGTCATCGTCATGAACACGTGCGCCGTGCGCGAGCACGCCGAGACGCGCGTGTTCGGCAACGTCGGCGCGCTGACGCACACCAAGGCGCGCAACCCCAATCAGATCATCGCGGTCTGCGGCTGCATGGCGCAGCAGGAACACGTGGCCGAGAAGCTGAAAAGGTCCTACCGCATCGTCGACCTCGTCTTTGGCCCGCACGAGCTGTGGCGCTTCCCGGAGCTGCTGCACACCGTCTGCACCGAGCACCGGCGGGTGTTCGCCATCGCGCCGGCGGACGGCAGCGTGGCCGAGGGCATCCCCCAGCAGCGCGACGGCAGCGTCAAGGCGTGGCTGTCGATCATGTACGGGTGCAACAACTTCTGCACCTACTGCATCGTGCCGTACGTGCGTGGGCGCGAGCGCTCCCGCCACCCGGAGGAGATCGAGCGCGAGGCGCGCGAGCTCGTCGCAGCAGGGTATAAGGACATCACGCTCCTGGGGCAGAACGTCGACTCCTACGGCCGCGACCTTGACGAGGACGTGGACTTTGCCGACCTCATCCGGCGCATCAACGCCATCCCGGGCGACTTTGTCATCCGCTTCATGAGCAGCCACCCGAAGGACGCGACGGAAAAGCTCTTTCGCGCCATGGCCGAGTGCGAAAAGTGCGCGCACCAGATGCACCTGCCCGTGCAGAGCGGCAACGACCGCGTCCTGCACGCGATGAACCGCGGCTACACGCGCGAGAAATATCTGGCGCAGGTGGCGCTTGCGCGGCAGTACATGCCCGACCTTGTGCTCACGACGGATATCATCGTGGGCTTCCCCGGCGAGACGGACGCCGAATTTGACGACACGCTCTCGCTCATCGAGACCGTGCGCTATGACGCGATGTTTACCTTCATCTATTCGCCGCGCGTCGGCACCCCGGCGGCGAAGATGCCCGATCCCTACACCCGCGCGCAGAAGCAGGTGCGCTTTGACGCGCTCGTCGCGGCGGCCAACCGCATCTCGGAGGAAAAGCACCGCGCCTATGAGGGCAGCGTGCAGCGCGTGCTCGTCGACGGGGCCGACGGCCGGGGCGACCATCCGCTCACGGCGCGCACGAAGGGCGGCCGCCTCGTGCACATGCGCGGGGACGCGTCCCTCGTCGGGCGGTTCGTGGACGTGAAGATTACCGGCAGCAACACCTGGGCGCTCTATGGTGAGGAGGTATGACGCATGGCGGAACTGACGCCGATGAAGCGGCAATATTATGAGATCAAGCAGCGCAATCCCGACTGCCTGCTGTTTTTCCGGCTGGGCGATTTCTATGAGATGTTTGACGATGACGCGCGCCTGGCCGCGCGCGAGCTCGACCTCACGCTCACGACGCGCGACCGCAATGTCGAGGACCCGGCCGAGCGCACGCCCATGTGCGGCGTGCCGTATCACTCGGCCGAGGCGTACATCGGCCGCCTGATCGCCAAGGGCTACAAGGTGGCCATCTGTGAGCAGATGGAAGATCCCGCGCTGGCCAAGGGGCTGGTCGACCGGGACGTGATCCGCATCATCACGCCCGGTACGGTCACGGCCTCGTCCATGCTCGAGGAGAATAAGTCGAATTACCTCTGCGCGGTGTATCTCAGCGGGCAGTCCGGCGGCACGGCGTTCTGCGACCTCTCGACGGGGGAATTCTGCGCTGCGAACTACCCGGCCGACGCCGTGAGCCACATCCTCAACGAGCTCGGCCGCTTTGCCCCGCGCGAGGCCGTGTGCGCCGACGCGGCGGCGGAACATGACGAGATCCGCACCTTCCTCACCAAGCGCCTCGGCAGCCTGGTCGAGGCGGGCGGAGACCGGTTTGAATACATGGCGGCGGCCGCGCGCGTGTGCGAGCAGTTCGGCGTGCAGAGCACGGACGAGCTCGGCCTCGGCGAGGCGCCGGCGGCCGTGTGCGCGGCCGGGGCGCTGCTGGCCTACCTGCACGAGACGCAAAAGTGCGACCTCGGCCACATCCGGCGGCTGGAGCTGCTGGGCGACGACCACTACATGGAGCTCGACTACACCACGCGCCGCAACCTCGAGCTGACGGAAAACCTCCGCTCCGGCGAAAAGCGCGGCAGCCTCCTCTGGGTGCTTGACAAGACGAAAACGCCCATGGGCGGCCGCCTGCTGCGCGCGTGGGTGGAGCGTCCGCTGCTCAGCCCCGTGCAGATCCGCCGCCGCCTCGGCGCGGTGGAGGAGCTGGCGGGCGATAACGTTTTGCGCGGCGAGCTCATCCGCTGCCTGCGCGAGATCGGCGACATGCAGCGCCTCGTCTCCCGCGCGGTGTACGGCTCTGCCAACGGGCGCGACCTGCACGCGCTGGCCCTGTGCTGCGCGCAGCTGCCGAATCTGACGGCGCTGCTCCGAGACGTGCACAGTGCGGCCCTGCGCGACATTGCGCAGATGGACACGCTCGCCGACCTCTGTGCGCGCATCGACCGCGCCATCTGTGACGAGCCGCCGTTTTCCGTGCGCGAGGGCGGCATCCTCCGCCCGGGCTACAGCGAGGAGGTCGACCGCCTGCGCAACGTGCGCGACCACGGCGCGCAGACCGTCGCCGAGCTCGAGCAGCGTGAGCGTGAGCGCACCGGCGCGAAAAAGCTCAAGGTCGGCTACAACAAGGTCTTTGGCTACTACATCGACATTCCGAACAGCGCGGGCGTCACCGAGCTGCCGGAGGACTATATCCGCAAGCAGACGCTGGTCTCGAGCGAGCGCTATTTCACGCGCGAGCTCAAGGACCTCGAGAACACGCTCCTGACGGCGCGCGAGCGCATCGCGGAGCTGGAGTACACGCTCTTCAACGAGGTGCGCCAGCTCGTCGCGGGCGAGGTCGCGCGCGTGCAGGCGGCGGCGGACGCCGTGGCCCGGCTCGACGCGCTGTGCTCGCTGGCGGAGACGGCGGTGAAAAACCACTACGTCTGCCCCGAGGTCGACCTCTCGCGCACGCTCGACATCCGCGAGGGGCGCCACCCCGTCGTGGAGCAGGCGCAGAAGGACAGCCTCTTTGTCCCGAACGACACGTTCCTCAACGACGCGGACGACCGCGTCGCCATCGTGACCGGGCCGAACATGGCCGGTAAATCCACGTACATGCGCCAGACCGCGCTCATCGTGCTCATGGCGCAGATGGGCTCGTTCGTCCCGGCGAAGAGCGCCGTCATCGGCGTGGTTGACCGCGTGTTCACGCGCATCGGCGCGTCCGACGACCTGGCCGCCGGGCAGAGCACGTTCATGGTCGAGATGAGCGAGATGGCCAACATCCTCCGCCACGCCACGGCGCAGAGCCTGCTCATCCTCGATGAGATCGGCCGCGGCACGTCCACCTACGACGGCATGGCCATCGCCCGCGCGGTGCTCGAATACTGCGCGGACCCCCGCCGCCTCGGCGCCAAGACCATGTTCGCCACGCACTACCACGAGCTGACCGCGCTCGAGCAGACGCTGCCCGGCGTGCGCAACTACAACATCACGGCCAAGAAGCAGGGCGGTACGCTGCTGTTTCTGCGCAAGATCGTTGCCGGTGCGGCCGATGACAGCTACGGTATCGAGGTCGCCAAGCTCGCGGGCGTGCCCGACGCGATCATCACGAAGGCCAAGACCTACCTGCGCGAGCTGGAGTCCGGCGCGGCGGAGCCCACCGCCCCCGCACACACGGCGCAGGATGCTGCGCAGATGACGCTCGGCGACGCGGCCGGGGATGAAATTGCCGAGCAGCTGCGCGGCATCGACCTCAACACCATCACGCCGCTCGAGGCCATGCGCCTGCTCTTTGAGCTGCAGCAGAAAGCGAGGGGCTGACGTGCAACATCCCAACATGGTGTGGACAGACCCCATGCCGCGCGGCGCGCGCATCGCAGGCTGGGTGTATTTTCCCATCCATGCGGTCGTGCTGCCGCTGACGATCGGCGCACTGCTCATGGCGGTGCTCGGCAAGCTGCCGTCGGACGTGACGTGCAACGTTCTGTATTACCTCTGCGGCCTTGTGTTCACGCTCATCGCCATGTGGCGGTTCCTGCGCCGCAGCTTTGACACGATGGTCGGCAGCATCCTGCGCTGCATCGGCATGATGTTTGCCGCCTACGGCATCGACGTGCTGCTCTCGCTCGTGCTGCAGCTCGGCACGAGTCTCATCGGCGAGCTGCCCGTGCCGAACAACGACGCCGTGACCGGCCTCGCCCGGACGGACTACAAGCGCATGATCGCCGTCGCGGTGCTCATGGCGCCGCTCGTGGAGGAGTGCCTGTTTCGCGGCGTGGTCTTCGGCACCATCCGGCCGCGCAGCCGCTTTTGGGCCTATGCCGCGTCGATCGCGCTCTTCTCGCTCTACCACGTCTGGCAGTATGTCATCGTGTACAATGATCCGAAGCTGCTGCTCTCGGCGCTGGCGTATGTGCCGGTGTCGGCCGCGCTCACGTTCTGCTATGAGCAGACGCGCTCGATCTGGCCGCCGGTGTTTTTCCACATGTGCATCAATGCGCTCTCGCTCACGGTGCTCGCCGGGTGAGGGCAGGAAAAAACCGCTGCTTTCCGGGATTGGAAAGCAGCGGCTTTTCTATGCTTTTTATTCTTTCACTTTTTCGTACACGCAAAACTGATAGCCCACGCCGTCGTGCTCCGCGTGCGGCTCGCTCGATACGCAGCGCCACGCGGGGTCGGCGTCCAGATCCGGGAAAAACACGTCTGAGTGGGGCGCTGAGTCGATTTTCGTGACGTATACGCGCGTCAGGTGGGGGAACATCTGCCGGAACACGCTGTCTCCGCCGATGACGAAGCAGCGGTCATACCGTGCGGCGGCGGCGACGGCCTCCGCCGGGGAATGCACCACCTGCGCGCCGTCGATCGTGATGTTCTGCCGCGTGAGCACGAGATTTTCGCGCCCCGGCAGCGGCCTGCCGCCGGGAAAATCGTCCAGCGTGCGCCGGCCGACGATCACGGCCGCGCCCATCGTGAGCGCCCGGAAGCGGCGGCGGTCGGCCGGAATCACGAGCGGCTGCGTGCCCTTTGCCCCGATGCCCCAGTCGGCATAGACGGCGACGATCGCATCCATCTGCCCGCCTCCTTACACCGCGATGGGGATCTTCCCCGTGAACTCGCTGTATTCGTAGCCCTCGACGCGGAAGCTGTCGCGCGTGAAGGCGTAAAAATCATGCACGTCTGGGTCGATGAAAAACTGCGGCGCCGGCTTCGGCTCGTTTTGGATCAGCTGCTCGATGACCGGCACATGGCGGTCATAGATGTGCGCGTCGGCAATGACGTGCACCAGCTCGCCCGCCTGCAGGCCGGACACCTGCGCGAACATGTGCACGAGCACGGCATACTGCACAACGTTCCAGTTGTTTGCCGCGAGCATGTCCTGACTGCGCTGGTTGAGGATGGCGTTGAGCGTGTTGCCCGAGACGTTGAACGTCATCGAGTACGCGCATGGATAGAGCGCCATCTCGTGCAGATCCTCGAACGTATAAATATTCGTCAGGATGCGGCGGGAGGCGGGGTTGTGCTTCAGGTCGTAGAGCACGCGGTCCACCTGGTCGAATTCGCCCTCGGGATACTGGTGCTTGACGCCGAGCTGATAGCCGTAGGCCTTGCCGATCGAGCCGGTCTCGTCGGCCCACTGGTCCCAGATGTGGCCGCGCAGGTCGTGGATGTTGTTCGACTTCTGCTGCCAGATCCACAGCAGCTCGTCCACGGCGGTCTTCCAGTAGGTGCGCCGCAGCGTCAGCAGCGGGAACTCCCTGGACAGGTCGTAGCGGTTGACGATGCCGAACTTCTTGACCGTGTGTGCCGGGGCACCGTCGTCCTCCCAGCGGGGGCGCACGGCCTGATCGGTATCCCAGACGCCGTTTTGCAGAATGTCGCGGCAGTTGCGGATAAAGACCTCGTCTGCGTAGCTCATCGTTCGGCTCCTTTCCAAAACACTTTGAAACAACAGTTTACCATACCGCCACCGGGATTGCAAACGACAAATGGCGAAAATGGAACGCGCCCTGGTTATTTGACAATTGGAACAAAATTGCTGGATAAATTTGTTCAAATTGCGCGCGGGATTTGACGCACTTTTTGCACAAAGGCCATCCCAATTCCCTGCACGGGATGCTATAATCAAAGCAGCAGAAACCCGGAAAACAAAACTGAAACGGAGGATAACACATGAAGCACACGAAGAAACTGCTTTCGCTGCTGCTGGTGCTGTGCCTGGTGCTGAGCCTGTCGTGCACGGCCTTTGCAGTCAACGAGGCAAAGCCGCTTGACGGCAAGACCGTCATCCTGCACTCGAACGACGTGCACGGTGCGATCGATCTGTACGCGGCCATGGCATCCCTGAAGGCCGACTATGCGGCGCAGGGCGCTGAGGTCATTCTGGCCGATGCCGGCGACTACAGTCAGGGCACCGTCTATGTCAGCGTCAACAAGGGCGCCGACGCGGTGACCATGATGAACGCCACCGGCTACGACGTGGCCACCATCGGCAATCATGAGTTCGACTACGGCTATGCCCAGCTGGCGGAGAACATGAAGGCCGCCAAGTTCAAAGTTCTGTGCGCCGATGTGCTCGGTGCCGACGGCAAGACCATCTTTGACGCCAACACCATCATCGAAAAGGGCGGCGTGAAGATCGGCTTCTTCGGTCTCGAGACGCCGGAGGCCCAGACCAAGGCCAACCCCAAGCTCATTGAGGGCCTGCAGTTCCTCGCCGGCAAGGACGGCAAAGAGCTCTATGCCTGCGCGGCCGAGCAGGTCGCCGCGCTCAAGGAGCAGGGCGCCGACATCATCGTCTGCCTCGCGCACCTGGGTGTGGACGAGAGCTCCGAGCCCTACACCTCCTATGACCTGTCCAAGAACGTGAAGGGCATCGATTTCATCATCGACGGCCACTCCCACACCGTCATGACCGCCGGCCCGAACGGCGAGGCCATCCAGTCCACGGGCACGGCCTTTGCCAACATCGGCGTTATCACCATCGACAACGCCACGAAGAAGATCGCCGGCAACGAGCTCAAGACCATCTGGCACACCGAGAAGAACGCCGACGGCAAGTCCGTCACCGTCGTTGACTACAAAACGCGCGACGAAAAGGTCACCGCGGCTGCCAAGGCCATCATCGACCCCATCGACAAGGCTTACGGTGAGAAGTTTGCCGAGAGCAAGGTGGTGCTCAACGGCGCGAAGGCTCCCAACGGCAACCGTGACTCCGAGACCAACCTCGGCGACCTGATCACGGACGCCATGCTCTGGAAGATCCGCACGCAGGCGACGGTCTCCGTTCCGGCTGAGAACGTGGTCGCCGTCACGAACGGCGGCGGCATTCGCGCGACCGTCAAGGCCGGCGACGTCACCAAGAAAGACATCAACACCGTGCTGCCGTTCGGCAACACGCTCGCCGTGGTCTACGTGACCGGCGCCGAGCTGCTCGAGGCGCTCGAGGCCAGCACATACTGCACGCCGGAATCCCTCGGCGGCTTCCCGCAGGTGGCCGGCCTCCAGTTCGTCATTCTGACGGACAAGGCGTACGACGCCAATACCGATCCGTACCCGGGCTCCACGTATTATGGCCCCAAGACCATCAACCGTGTGCAAATTGCCGCCGTCAACGGCGAAGCCTTTGATCCGGAGGCCAAGTACGCGGTCGTGACCAATAACTTCGTTGCCGCCGGCGGCGACACGTACTACGCCTTTGCGGCGGCGACCGACCAGTTCGACACCGGCCTGCCGCTCGACGAAGTGGTCATGGAATACATCACCGAGGAGCTCGGCGGTGTCATCGGCGAGGAATACGCCGAGCCGGCCGACCGCATCCTCGTGACCACGACGCCGATGCTGCAGTACCTTGCGCTGACGCAGTTCGTGCTGGATGAGGAAGCCTACACGCCGGAGTCCTATGCTGCGTTCAAGGCGATTGACGAGAAGATGACGGCGGCTAAGACTGCCGAGGAGCAGACGGCGCTTCTGCCGGAGGCCAAGGCGGCCGTCCAGGGCCTGAAGCTCGTTGGCAACATGTTTGCCGACGCACAGAGCGGCTGGTATAAGCCGGCTGTCGACTTCGCGCAGGCTTCCGGCCTGATGGCCGGTGTGGGCGGCGACAAGTTCGCCCCCGCCGTCACAACGACCCGCGCCATGGTCGCCGAGGTGCTCTATGAGGCCGCCGGCGCGCCGAGCGTGGAAGGCCTGACCTGCCCGCTGACCGACGTCAAGGCCGGCGAGTGGTACACGGATGCGGTCGTCTGGGCCTACAATGCGGGCGTCATCGCCGGCCGCGGCGACGGCACCTTCTGCCCGGACGACACCATCACCCGTCAGGAGATGGCCGTTATGTTCTACGGCTGGCTCGGCGGCGGCGAGTCCCTGATCGGCGGCGAGCAGATCAAGACCGCGCTTGCCGAGTTTGATGACGGTGCGGACGTGGCCGCGTGGGCGCAGGAAGCGGTCGCTTACTGCTATCTTGCGAACATCATGGTCGGCAATGACGGCCGTTTTGACCCGGACGGCAGCCTTGACCGCGCGCAGCTCGCGCAGGTGTTCTGCAGCTTCTATGAGGTCGCGCTGAACCTGGTCCTCCATGCGATCTCGGATGCGCCGGAGCAGCCGACGGCCCCGACGGCCCCGACGATGCCGACGATGCCGGAGCTGCCCACCGCGGCGTAATTGCATCACTTACGAAGGGAGGCCGCTTCGGCGGTCTCCTTTTTGCACATTTTTGGCGGTGCTTGTGCTGCCGGATTGTGCTTGACAATTCCGGAAAACCTTTTACAATATAGGCGAATCGATCCGACCGATAAACCAAGGAGGTTTTTTGACCATGAACATGAACAAATATCTGGACATCGCACCCGAGGTGCAGCAGGCACTCGCGGACGGCCGCCCGGTCGTCGCGCTCGAGAGCACGATCATCTCCCACGGCATGCCCTATCCGAAAAACGTCGAGACGGCCCTGCTCGTCGAGCAGACCCTGCGCGACAACGGCGCTGTGCCTGCCACCATCGCCATCCTCGGCGGCCGCCTGAAGGCCGGCCTGTCCAAGGAGGAGATCACCTACCTCGGCAAGGCCGGGCGCAAGGTCGCCAAGGTCTCCCGCCGCGACCTGCCGGTCATCTGCGCGCGCGGCGCGGACGGCGCCACCACCGTCACCACGACGATGATGATCGCCCATATGGCGGGCATTCAGGTCTTTGCTACCGGCGGCATCGGCGGCGTGCACCGCGGCGCCGAGACGACCATGGACATTTCCGCCGACCTCGAGGAGCTGGCGCAGACGCCGGTCATGGTCGTGTGCGCGGGCGCGAAGGCCATCCTCGACCTCGGCCTGACGCTGGAGTATCTGGAGACGAAGGGCGTGCCCGTGCTCGGCTACGGCACGGATGAGCTGCCCGCGTTCTACACCCGCGAGAGCGGCCTCGGCGTTGACGCGCGCGTCGACACGCCGGAGGATCTGGCCGCTATTTTCCAGGCGCAGCGCGACCTGGGCCTCAAGACCGGCATGCTCGTCACGAACCCGATCCCGCAGCAGTACGCCATGGACAAGGCCGTCATCGACAAGGCCATCGACCAGGCGCTCGCCGAGAGCCATGAGCAGGGCATCCACGGCAAGGAGACCACGCCGTTCCTGCTTGCCCGCGTGGCGGAGCTCACCGGCGGCGACAGCCTCGAGAGCAACATCCAGCTCGTGCTCAACAACGCCCGCGTCGCGGCGAAGACCGCCGTTGCCCTCTGCAAATGAAGGGTGGTGCGTGGCTCGTGCTCGCGGTGTCCGCGCTGATGGGGCTCGGTCTCACCATCGGGGCCATCGCCTCGCGCCGGCAGATGAGCACCGCCGTCGTCGTGGTGCTGTGTCTCGTCGGCATCGGCATCGTGCTCGTCGGCGCGGTGCTGAGCATCGGCATCGGGGTATTGTGAGCGCGCGAAACTGCATAATGGTAAAAAGCACCGCAGGCCGGTCGGCCTGCGGTGTTTTGTGTATTTATGCCTTATTTCTCGTCGCCGGGCTTCGGCTGCGCGACACGGAAGATCATGCGCGGGGTCTCGGTGCTGGCCTTCGTGTTCGGGGCCACGGACTCGGTAATGAACGAGTTGCCGCCGATGACGGAGTTGGCGCCGATGACGGTCTTGCCGCCGAGGATGGACGCACCGGAGTAAATCGTGGCGTTGTCGCCAACGGTGGGGTGGCGCTTGCCGGTCACGGCGTGGCCGTGGCGCGGGCTGAGCGCGCCGAGCGTCACGCCCTGATAGAGCTTGACGTGGTCGCCGATGATCGTCGTCTCGCCGACGACGATGCCGGTGCCGTGGTCGATGAAGAAATACTCGCCGATCTGCGCGCCGGGGTTGATGTCGATGCCGGTCGCGCCGTGGGCGTACTCGCTCATGATGCGCGGGATGAGCGGGACCTTGCTCTCATAGAGCTCGTGCGCCACGCGGTAGACGAAGATCGCGTACAGGCCGGGGTAGGAGAAGATGACTTCCTCCTTGCTGCCGGCGGCGGGGTCGCCGTCGAAGTTTGCGGCCACGTCCTTCATGAGCATGGCCTGGATCTGCGGCAGACGGCACAGGAACCGGTCGCACACGGCGCTCGTGCGCTCGCGCAGCTCGGTCTCGTCCTTGATCGTGTTGGAAAACGCCAGGTGCACCTGCTCGCAGAGGTCGGTGTAGATCTCGCCGAGCAGGAACTCCGCAAACGTCTCGGCCGAGACGTGCGACACCGTGCCGCCCGCGAAATATGCCGGGAAGAACACCTTCTGCAGGTTCTCGATGATCTTGATGATGACCTTGCGGTCGGGCATGCGCAGCTGCTCGCTGTACATGGGTACCTCGGCCGTCTCGTAGCCGTTGGCGATCTGTGCCGCGACGGCGTGCAGCAGACTTTTTTGCGTCATGGTTGGGACACTCCTTCTTCTTTCACATAGCGCCACAGGCAAAAAACGCAGGAAGCGCGCGGCTTCCTGCGTTGCAAAACCATGTGGATGCACAGCGGACGCGCCTTCGGGGCGCGGCCGTGGGTTTACCGGCAGAAAGCGACACTTCTTTGCGCACGACAACAACAGGTCGTCGGACATGCCGCGACCCGGATGCTGCTGCAGCTGCAAAGACGCATTGCTCAGACTCCTTCCGGTCAATTTCCCCCGCTTAAGGGGAATTCCTCTTCTTGTATAACACGATATGCCGCGCTTGTCAAGTGCGTGACGGCTCAGTGCTTTTTCTTCGGCAGCTTCGTGATGCGGCCGTCGCCGTGGTCGATGTACGTGTTTTCGAGCACGTCGATCGTGCTGCGGCGCCAGTCGGCGATGTATTCCTCGCGCAGCGCCTTGCGCTCGGCTTGCTCGTCAGGCGTGAGCTCGCGCTCGCGCGCGATGCGCGTCAGCTCGCTGATGCGGTCCATCTTTTCCTGTGTCAAGGCGGATCCTCCTCTCAGTTTTTCAGGCTGTGCAGCGGGGCGGGGATGCGCCCGCCGCGGGCGATGAACTCGGCTGCGCTGCAGCGGTTGACCGGCATGACCGGCGCGCTGCCGAGCAGGCCGCCGAACGCCACCGTGTCGCCCACCTGCTTGCCGGGCGCGGGGATGATGCGCACGGCGGTGGTTTTATTGTTGATCATGCCGATGGCGGCCTCGTCCGCGATGATGGCGGAGATCGTCTCGGCCGGCGTGTCGCCGGGCACGGCGATCATGTCCAGCCCGACGGAGCACACGCACGTCATGGCCTCGAGCTTCTCGATCGTCAGGCGGCCGGCCTCGGCCGCGGCGATCATGCCGGCGTCCTCCGACACGGGGATGAACGCGCCCGAGAGCCCGCCGACGTGGGACGAGGCCATGACGCCGCCCTTTTTCACCGCGTCGTTGAGCAGCGCGAGCGCCGCCGTGGTGCCGGGCCCGCCGACGGACGCCAGCCCCATCTCCTCAAGCACGGCGGCCACGCTGTCACCGACGGCGGGCGTCGGCGCGAGCGACAGGTCCACGATGCCGAACGGCACGCCCAGCCGCGCGGATGCCTCCTGCGCCACGAGCTGGCCCATGCGCGTGATGCGAAAGGCCGTCTTTTTCACCGTTTCGGCCACGACGTCGAACGGCTGGCCGTGCACGCTCTGCAGCGCGTGCTGCACTACGCCCGGCCCGGACACGCCGACGTGCACCTCGCACTCCGGCTCGCCCACGCCGTGAAACGCTCCGGCCATGAAGGGGTTGTCCTCCACGGCGTTGGCAAAGATGACGAGCTTGGCGCAGGCCATGCCGCCCTGATCGGCTGTAAGCGCGGCGGCGCGCTTGACGGTGCGGCCCATCTCGGCCACGGCGTCCATGTTGATGCCGGCGCGCGTGGAGCCGACGTTCACGCTCGCGCAGACCAGCTCCGTCTCGGCCAGCGCCTCCGGGATGGAGGCAATGAGCACGCGGTCGGCTTCCGTCATGCCCTTGTGCACGAGCGCGGAAAAGCCGCCGAGGAAGTTGACGCCGATCTCGTGCGCGGCGCGGTCGAGCGCCCGGGCATACGGCACATAGGACTGCGCGCCCGTGCCCGCCGCGACGAGCGAGATCGGCGTGACGGATACGCGCTTATTGACGATCGGGATGCCGAACTCGGCTTCAATGTCCTCGCCCGTGCGCACAAGATTGCCTGCAAGGCGGCAGATCTTGTCGTACACCTTCGTGCAGCTGCGGTCAATATCCGTGTCCGCGCAGTCGAGCAGGGAGATGCCCATCGTGATGGTGCGGATGTCGAGGTGCTGCTGGTCGATCATGGCGATCGTCTGCAAAATTTCACTGCGGTTGATCATGGTCGTGTCCTCTCAGATGCGGTGCATGGCGTTGAAGATGTCCTCCCGCTGGGCGCGGATCTGCAGGCCGCGCTGCGTGCCGGCCTCGTCGAGCGTGCGGGCGAGGTCTGCAAACGGCACGGTGCACTGCGACGCGTCCACGAGCATGATCATCGTGAAGTATTCCTGCAGCACCGTCTGGCTGATGTCCAGCACGTTCACGCCGTACTGCGCCAGCAGGGCGGTCACGTCAGCGATGATGCCGACGCGGTCTTTTCCGATCACGGTTACGATTGCACGCATACATTGTCCTCCTTATTGACCGATCGCGCCGAGCTCGTCGAGATCGCGCTCGAACGCGGGAATGAAATGCTCCAGAAAATACTGCACCTCCGGCAGGGGCGATGCCTCGAGCGCCGCGCGCGTCTGCGCCTCGGCGGAGAGAAACTCGTTGTTGCCGGCCTTACGCTCCTCGATGCACTTGATGTAGGCCGAGAGCTTGTCGGCCGCCTTCACGAGCGGGTAAATGTCGCCGCCCTTGTCCTCGGCGAGCACATCGGCGTAGGTCGCGCGCAGCTCCGGCGGCAGCATGCCGAGCAGCTTCTGCACGGCCAGATCCTCCACCGCGTGGTAGGCCGACATGATCTCCGCGTTGTGGTATTTGATCGGCGTCGGCAGGTCGCCCGTGAGGATCTCCGACGCGTCGTGATACAGCGCCGCCGTCGCGAGGGCGTTGACATCGCAGGGCTCGTGGAATATGTCGCGCCGGATGACGCCGAGCGCGTGCGCCAGCACGGCCACCATGTGGCTGTGCTCCTGAATGTTCTCGGGCAGGGCGTTGCGCATCAGGCCCCAGCGCGCGATATAGCGCATGCGCGAAATGAGCGCAAAGAAGTTGGAATCCATGGTCTGTCCCCTCAAAAATGCAAAATACAGATATGAACATATTTTATCATGCCGTTCGGGGAATGTAAACACGAAAAACTGTTGCAATATCAGGTTTTCCGTGCTAAAATACAATTTCGTGCGAACAAAAATGATTTTAAAATATGTATTTGCGTTGAGGAAGTGTGCAAAATGGAGAAATTGAGAAACGTCGCCATCATCGCCCACGTTGACCACGGCAAGACCACCCTGGTCGACGAGATGCTCAAGCAGAGCGGCGTCTACCGCGAAAATCAGGAGGTCGTCGACCGCGTCATGGACTCCAACGATCTGGAGCGCGAGCGCGGCATCACGATCCTGGCCAAGAATACCGCCGTGCGCTACGGCGACACGAAGATCAACATCGTCGACACCCCGGGCCACGCCGACTTCGGCGGCGAGGTCGAGCGTGTCCTGAAGATGGTCAACGGCGTCATTCTGCTCGTCGACGCCGCCGAGGGCCCCATGCCGCAGACGCGCTTCGTGCTCAGCAAGGCGCTCGAGCTCGGCCACCGCGTCATTGTCGTCATCAACAAGATCGACCGCCCCGACCAGCGCATCCACGAGGTCATCGACGAGGTGCTCGAGCTGCTCATGGACCTCAATGCGACCGACGAACAGCTCGACTCGCCCATGCTCTTCTGCTCGGGCCGGCAGGGCACCGCGTCCTACTCCCCGGACGTGCCGGGCAAGGACCTGCGCCCGCTGTTCGAGACGATCCTGGAGTATATCCCCGCGCCGGAACAGAATGTCGACGCGCCGTTCCAGATGCTCGTGTCGTCCATCGACTACAATGAGTTCGTCGGCCGCATCGCCATCGGCCGCATCGAGCGCGGTGTCATCCGCCAGAACGAGGAGATCGCCGTGTGCAACTACCACCAGCCGGACGCCCCGGCCAAGAAGGCCAAGGCCGTGTCCATGTACGAGTTCGAGGGCCTGCAGCGTGTGCCCGTCACGGAGGCGGAGGCCGGCAGCATCATCGCCATGTCCGGCATCGGCGACATCACCATCGGCGATACGATCTGCGCGCCGACCTGCGTTGAGCCGATCGAGTTCGTGAAGATCTCCGCGCCCACGATGGAGATGACCTTCTCCGTCAACGACGGCCCGTTTGCCGGCCGCGAGGGCAAGTTCGTCACCAGCCGCCAGATCCGCGAGCGGCTCTACCGCGAGACGCTCAAGGACGTGTCTCTTCGTGTGACCGATCTCGAGGGCGCGACGGATTCGTTCAACGTCGCCGGCCGCGGCGAGATGTCGCTGTCCATCCTCATCGAGACCATGCGCCGCGAGGGCTATGAGTTCCAGGTCTCGCCCCCGCGCGTGCTCTACCAGACGATCAACGGCCAGAAGTGCGAGCCCATTGAGCGCCTCGTCGCCGATGTGCCGGCCGATGCCGTCGGCGCCGTGATCGAAAAGCTCAGCGCCCGCAAGGGCGAGCTGCAGCAGATGGAGCCCATCGGCAAGCGCACGCGGCTGGAGTTTCTCGTGCCGGCGCGCGGCCTGTTCGGCTACCGCAACGAGTTTCTGACCGATACGAAGGGCGAGGGCATCATGGCCTCCGTCTTTGACAGCTACGCCCCTTATAAGGGCGACCTCAGCCGCCGCAACACCGGCTCGCTCGTCTCGTTCGAGACCGGCGAGAGCATCACCTACGGCCTGTTCAACGCGCAGGAGCGCGGCCAGCTGTTCATCGGTGCGGGCGTGCCCGTGTACGCCGGCATGGTCGTCGGCGTGTCGCCGAAGCAGGAGGATATCACCGTCAACGTCTGCAAGAAAAAGCAGCTGACCAATACCCGCGCCGCCGGCTCCGACGACGCGCTGCGCCTCGTGCCGCCGCGCAAGCTGAGCCTGGAGCAGAGCCTGGAGTTCCTCGCGGACGACGAGCTGCTCGAGGTCACGCCCAAGAGCCTGCGCATCCGCAAGCGCATTCTCGACCATGAGCGCCGCATGAAGGCCGCCCACGGCAAGGGCGCGAAATAAAAACGGATTAACTTACCGTCATTTCTATATTGAGTGGATGTAACAAATTTTGATTACATCCACTTTTTATAAATTGTTGAAAAAACAGGATGTCCATTGTATAATTGCATTGCAGTCTTTGAAAGGAGGAGTTCCGCAATGCCTAAAATGCTTTCGGAAGCCCAAGTTCTAAAAAAGCTTAACATCCCTGATTTCCGCCATTTATCCAAAGATAACGTCATGTCTTTTGTCTCAATGATTGACAAAATGGATCCAGAGGTTGCAAAAAAAGCTTTAGAGCAGTTCCCCGACTTTGCGAAGGTATCCATCGAAAGCTTAAACACTCTAAAAGATACCATATCAAAAACGATGGATGATGATAAAGATAGCGCCAATCGTTTTTATGACATGTGTGATACTATTATTGATGTTATTAAGCTTACAATGAGCGATGATAGCGATGGTATTGCTACATTCGAGGAAAAGAAATACTGCATTGAAAAGATGCAGGAAATCGCAAAACTGGCAAGTGAAAAAGATTCTGAAGGCAAAAAATTCAAATGGGCTTTAGTGGCTAATTATGCACTTTCTGCAGTTGCTGTTGTTGCGGCAACTGTTGCAGTTCTCGGTGGAGCAACAAACATAGAATTGCCATTTAAAAAAGAATAAATATTCCATATTCCATTCGTAGTAGATGAAAAACCTACCGGCCGAGGCCAACCGCTCCGTCAGCGCCTCGCTCACGGATCAGATCATCCAGAACAAGACCGTCGAGAAGTGGGACGGCAAGCTGCCCACCGTCACCGGCGGCAGCGGCACGATCATCTCGCTGCCGGGTGCGAATTAAGAAAGATTTCTCTTTACAAGTACCGCGGGGTGTGGTATTGTAAAACAGTCCATGTGCCCGGATCCGGGGTTTGGCCGCTTTGCAGCGGTGCCTTTCCGCCCGGTTCTGCGCCAGCGGATACGAAAACAAAGAAAGGAAGTTATTCCCATGATCACCAAAGCTGAAAAGACCGCAGTCATCGAAGCCAACAAGACGCACGAGGGCGACACCGGTTCTCCGGAGGTCCAGATCGCCATCCTTACCGAGCGCATCCACCAGCTCACCGAGCACTTGAAGGTGCACCCGAACGACAAGCACAGCCGTCTGGGCATGTACAAGATGGTCGGTAAGCGCCGCCGTCTGCTCGACTACCTCGCCAAGAAGGACATCGAGCGTTATCGTGCGATCATTGCAAAGCTGAACATCCGTAAGTAAGTTCGGCTTTTCCGAAGGGTATGAACGTTTGAACGCAGGGGGATAATTTCATATTGTCCCCCTGCTTTTTTCGTTCGCCCCGGCAGCCCATTTTCGGGAGCGCCGCTGCCCAGTATTTGAATCTGCGCCCCATCGCGCATGGGACGCGGATGCAAGTGCTGGCTCTGGCGTTTCCGCCAACAAAAGAAAGGAGCACCAGAACCCATGATCATCACCACGCACAAGCAGTTCCCCAACTACAAGCGCTACGAGATCGAGTATGAAGGCCGTCCCCTCGTGATGGAGACCGGCAAACTCGCAGAGCTGTGCAACTCCGCCGTTCTCGTCAGCTACGGCGAGACGACCGTGCTCGTCACCTGCACGGCCTCCGCCCGCCCGAAAGACGGCGTGGATTACTTCCCGCTGTCCGTCGACTTCAACGAAAAGCTCTACGCCGTCGGCCGCATCCCCGGCAGCTTTATGCGCCGTGAGGGCAAGCCCAGCCTGCCCGCCGTGCTCGCCAGCCGCCTGATCGACCGCCCGATGCGCCCGCTCTTCCCGAGCGACCTGCGCAACGACGTCATCATCGCCTGCGAGGTCCTGTCCGTCGACCGCGACTGCAGCCCGGAGATCACCGCCATGATCGGCGCGAGCGCCGCGGTGAGCATCTCCGACGTGCCGTTCAACGGCCCCATCGCCGGCATCGTTCTCGGCTGGGACGGGGAGAAGTACCTCTTCAACCCCACGCAGGAGCAGCGCAAGACCAACCGCATGACCACCACCATCGCGGCCACGCACAAGAAGATCGTCATGATCGAGTCCGAGGCCGACCAGGTGCCGGACGACGTGATGTACGAGGGCATCGTGCAGGCGCATGAGCACCTGCAGCCCGTGCTCGATCTCATCGACAAGATGGTCAGCGAGATCGGCAAGCCGAAGTTCGAGTATGAGCACGCGTCCTTTGACGAGGACCTGTTCGAGCTCCTGTGCGCCAACGAGATGGAGGCCATGGAGTACTGCATGGACACCGACGACAAGAACGTGCGCGAGGCGCGCGTGAATGAATGGATCGCCGCCGTGCAGGCAAAATATGAAGAGGAGCACCCGGACATGATGCAGTACATGGACGAGATCCTCTACAAGATGCAGAAAAAGATCGTCAAGAAGTGGCTGCTCGCCGGTCACCGCGTTGACGGCCGCAAGATGAACGAGATCCGCCCGCTCGATGCCGAGGTCGGCGTGATCCCGCGCGTGCACGGCTCTGGCCTGTTCACTCGCGGCCAGACGCAGGTGCTGTCCATCGCCACGCTCGCCACGCTGTCTATGTCCCAGAAGCTCGACACCATCTGGGAAGAGGAAGAAAAGCGCTTCATGCACCACTACAACATGCCGCCGTACTCCACCGGCGACGCCCGCGCCGCCCGCAGCACCAACCGCCGCGAGTACGGCCACGGCGCCCTCGTCGAGAAGGCGCTGCAGTGCGTCATCCCGCCGGTCGAGGAGTTCCCGTACGCCATCCGCGTGGTGTCCGAGGTGCTCTCGTCCAACGGCTCCACGTCCCAGGGCTCCATCTGCGGCTCCACGCTCGCACTCATGGACGCCGGCGTGCCCATCAAGGCGCCGGTCGCCGGCATCTCCTGCGGCCTGATCCAGGACGGCGATGACTTCACCACCTTTATCGACATTCAGGGCGTTGAGGACTTCCACGGCGAGATGGACTTCAAGGTCGCCGGCACGAAGCAGGGCATCACCGCCATCCAGATGGACCTCAAGAACGACGGCCTCAAGCACGAGATCGTCAAGGAGGCGTTCCGCATGACGCGCGAGGCCCGCTTCCAGATCCTCGATGAGATCATGCTCAAGGCGATCGCCGAGCCGCGCAAGGAGCTGGCCGATTCCGCCCCGAAGATGATCCAGATGAAGATCAACCCCGACAAGATCCGCGAGGTCATCGGCTCCGGCGGCAAGGTCATCCAGAAGATCTGCGCTGACACCGGCTGCAAGATCGACATCGAGGACGACGGCTCCATCTTCATCGCGTCCGAGGACATCGAGGCCTGCCGCGCCGCGCGCAAGACCATCGAGAACATCGTCTTTGAGCCGGAAGTCGGCGAGCTGTACTACGGCAAGGTCTCCAACATCCGCAGCGACTTCGGCGCCTGGGTCGAGCTGGCTCCGGGCAAGGACGGCCTCATCAAGATCAAGGACCTCGAGTTCAAGCGCACCGAAAAGGTCGAGGATGTGCTCAAGATCGGCGACATGACCTGGGTCAAGGTCATGAATGTCGACGATCGCGGCCGCATCGATCTGTCCCGCAAGGATGCGATGCGTGAAAAGGGCCTGATGTAATCTCAGCACAACTGTGTGGGCGGGGTGCGCAGACACCCCGCCCCTTTTTCCACGGGGGGACAGCACATCATGTACGAAAAACAGACGCTGCCGAACGGCGTGCGCATTGTCTATGAGCACATGCCGCACGTGCGCTCGGCGGCCATCGGCGTGTGGATCGGCGTCGGGTCACGGTATGAATCACCGTGCGAGGCCGGCAGCGCGCACTTCATCGAGCACATGCTCTTCAAGGGGACGGCACAGCACTCCGCCTCCGAACTGGCAGAGCGCATGGACGCCATCGGCGGCCAGGTGAACGCCTACACCACGCGCGAGGGCACCTGCTACTATGCGCGCGTGCTCGACGAGCACCTCGACCACGCGGGCGACCTGCTCGCCGAGATGCTCTTCACATCAAACTTTGCCGAGGCGGACGTGGCCAACGAGCGCGGCGTCATCCGCGAGGAGATGTACATGTACGCCGACACGCCGGAGGATCTGGTCACGGAGCGGCTCATCGGCGCCGCCTTCCCCGGTGCGCTGGGGCGGCCGGTGCTCGGACGCCCGGCCACGATCGACCGGCTGACGGGGGCGCGCCTGCGCTCGTTCCAGATCGCGCACTATATCGCGCCGCGCATCGTCATCGCCGTGTCCGGCAGCTTCACGGAGGCAAACATCGCGCGCCTCGCCGCGCACTTTTCGTGGCTGCCCGTGCGGCCGGACCTGACCATGCGCTCCGGCAGCTACACCCCGGCCTTCACGCTCAAGCGCAAGGCCATCGAGCAAAACCAGATCAGCATCGGTTTTCCCGGCCTGCCGACGGGGTCGGAGGCGCGCTTTACCATGGCGCTGCTCTCGTCCATCCTCGGCGGGAACATGTCCTCGCGCCTGTTTCAGACCGTGCGCGAGAAAAACGGCCTGTGCTACGCCATCTACACCTATACGGCGAGCTTTCTCGACTGCGGCATGTTCGGCATCTCCGCCGCCGTCGGCCGCGAGACGGAGCAGCGCGCCCTCGCGCTCATCCGCGACGAGCTTGAGCGCTTCCGCACTGACGGCGTCACGCAATCGGAGCTTGACCGTGCGCGCGAACAGGTGCACGCGAGCGTGCTCATGGCGGAGGAATCCACCGCCTCGCGCATGAACAAGCTCGGCTATTCCGAGCTGTACCTCGGCCGGGTGCTCCCGGCGGACGAGGTGCTCGCGCGCTACGACGCCGTCACGCGTGAGGACATCCTCGGCCTCGCGCGCGAGACGCTGGACTTTGACCGCGTGTCGTTCTCGGCTGTCGGCCGCCTGCGGCCGCAGGAGGAATACGAGCAGCAGCTCAAGGGATAACAAAAAACGCCGCGGAAGCCTCCGCGGCGTTTTTCTGTTTCAGTCGTCCGGCTCGCCGGTCATGACCGTGTGCCGGATGCGGCGGATACCACACCCGCGCCGCTTGCGCAAGAGGGCGGATCCTGCCGCCATGTATCGCAAAACGGAACCCCGGCGGCTTCGAGAAGAAGCCGCCGGGGTCGTTTTCGCTTTTCAGGCGTTTTGGATCAGCAGCTCTGCGATCTGCACGCAGTTGGTGGCCGCACCCTTGCGCACCTGGTCGCCGCAGCACCAGAGGCACAGGCCGTTGGGATCGGTCAGGTCGGGGCGGATGCGGCCGACGAACACGAGATCCTGATCCGACGTGTCGAGCGGCATGGGGTACTGCAGCGCGTCGAGATCGTCCACGAGGCGGCAGCCGGGGGCGGCGGCGATGGCCGCGCGCGCCTCGTCAACGGAGATGTGGTGCACGAAGTGCACGGCGGCGGAGATGGAGTGGCTGCGCACGACGGGCACGCGCACGCAGGTGCACGCCACGTTCATGTCCGGCAGGTGCAGGATCTTGCGGCCCTCGTTCTGGAGCTTCATCTCCTCGGAGGTGTAGCCGTCGCACTGCTCGCCGCCGATCTGCGGGATGACGTTGTAGGCGATCTGGTGCGCGAACACCTTCGGTGCGTAGGCCTTGCCGGCGCGCAGGGCGTCGACCTCATTTTGCAGCTCGATCGGGCCGCCTGCGCCCGCGCCGGACACGGCCTGATACGTCGACACGACCATGTCGCGGATGGGCGAGAGCTTGCGCAGCGCGTTGATGGCGGTCAGCGTGATGATGGTCGAGCAATTGGGATTCGAGATGATGCCGTGGTGCAGCTTCACGTCCCCGGCGTTGATCTCCGGCACGACGAGCGGCACGTTCGGGTCGAGGCGGAAGGCCGAGGAGTTATCCACGAACACGGCGCCGGAGCGCACGATCGCGGGGGCGAAGCGCTCGGCAATGTCGTTTTCCGCCGCGCCGAGGACGATGTCCATGCCGGCGAAGGCGGCGTCCGTCGCCTCCTCGACGACGATGTCCTGCCCCTGCCACGACACGACTTTGCCGGCCGAGCGGGCGCTCGCGAGCAGATGCAGCTCCCCGACGGGGAACTTGCGCTCGGCGAGGACCTTCATCATTTCCTGTCCGACGGCGCCGCTGGCGCCGAGAATGGCAACACGATACTGCTTCATATCCGAAAACTTCCTTTCTTATTTCACAAAGCTGTTGTACAGGACCTGGATGGCGGGTGCGAAATCCTTCGTGTCCACGCCGACGATGATGTTGAGCTCATCCGGCCCCTGCGAGATCATGCGGATGTTGATGCCGTGCTCGCCGAGGGCGGCGAAGATGCGGCCCGACGTGCCGGGGCGGAACACCATCTTCCGGCCGACGGCCGCGACGATGGAGATGTTCTCCGTCACGTGCAGATTGTCCGGGCGCAGCTGCTTTTCCAGCTCGCCGAGGATGGAGTACAGACAGGGGGCGACCTTTTCGCTCGGGACGACGAGCGACAGGCAGTCGATGCCGCTGGGGGCGTACTCAATGCTCACGCCGTGGCGCTCAAACACCTCGAACACCTGCCGGAACATGCCCACGCTCGAGGACATGCCGGTTTTGGCGATGGTGATGATGGAGTAGTTTTTCTTGCCCGCGATGCCGGTGATGAGCCGCCCGTCGTCCACATCGTCGAACGACTCCATGATGAGCGTGCCGGGGTGATCAGGGGCGTTGGTGTTGCGGATGTTGAGCGGGATGTTCTTCTCGCGCACGGGGAAGACCGTGCCCTCGTGCAGCACCTGCGCGCCGACGAAGCTCAGCTCGCGCAGCTCGTTATACGTGATGCGCTCGATGGGCAGCGGGTCGGGCACGATGCGGGGGTCGGCCATGAGGATGCCGGACACGTCGGTCCAGTTTTCGTACACGTCGGCATTCAGCGCCGCGGCCGCGAGCGCACCGGTGATGTCGCTGCCGCCGCGGGAGAAGGTGCGGATCTTGCCGTCGGGCGTCACGCCGTAAAAGCCGGGGATGACGACGCTGCGCCCGTCGGCCAGGCGCTGCAGCGCGGCATAGGACGCCTCCTTGTCGATCGACCCGTCGAATTGGAAGCGCACCCACAGCTCCGCGTCCAGAAACGAGTAGCCGAGGTAGTCCGCCATGAGCAGGGCGGAGAAATATTCGCCGCGCGACACGAGCTCCTCCTCCGAGATGCCGGCGCGCATCTGCTGGCGCAGCACGGCGAGCTCGGCCTCGATGTCCACGTTCAGGCCGCACTCGTCGCGGATGGCGATGTAGCGATCGGCGATCATCTGGAAGATGGCGTCGCAGCTCACGCCGTACTGCAGATGCGCGTAGCACAGGTACAGGAGGTCTGTGAGCTTGTGGTCGTCCGCGCTGCGCTTGCCGGCGGCGGACACGACGATCACCTTTCGCGCGGGGTCGGCGCGCACGATGTCGCGCACTTTTTCAAACTGCTTGGCGTCCGCCATCGACGAGCCGCCGAATTTTGCAACCTTCAGCATGGGGCCCTCCTTACTGCAGCGCGGCAAAGAAGCTCTCGCTGTCCTGCGCCAGCGCCTGCGCCATGAGCGCGTGCATCCGGCTCACGGGCACGGGCTGCGTGATGGCGGCGCCGTCCCAGTCGCGCTCGGCGAGGGCGGCCAGCTCCGGCAGCGCGGCGCGCGTGCGCACGTAGTAGCGGTGCTGCACGCCGACATTGTCCGGCACGGCCGGGACGAACGAATCGGTGTAAAACGCGTGCACGCCGCGCGTGATGTCCACGAGGTCCTGCACGACGTTGTAGGCCGTGGGGTAGCGCCCCGCGCCCTGACCGAAGAAGCTCTGTACGCCCATACGGTCGCCGTCCATGCTGATGAGGTTGAAGTTCGCGGGCACGGCGGCCTCGAGCGCGTCGCGGCCCAGCAGCGTCGGCTCGACGTAGGCGCGGATGCTGCCGCCGCGCTGTTCGGCGGTGGCGATCAGCTTGCACGTGCAGCTGTGCGCCTGAAAGCGGGCAATGTCCGCCTTGCGCACGTTGCGGATGCCGAACACCGGCACGTCCGCCTCGCGCAGCGACACGCCGAAGGCCACGTTGGCGGACAGGATCAGCTTGCGCTGAATGTCCAGCCCGTCGATGTCGGCCGAGGGGTCGGCCTCGGCATAGCCGAGCGCCTGCGCCTGAGCGAGCACGTCGGCAAAGTCGGCATCGCTGCTGTGCATCGCGTCCATGATGTAGTTGGTCGTGCCGTTGAGAATGCCCCAGACGCGGGAGATGTGGTTGGCGCGCGCGGCCTTTTCGAGGTTCGTCAGCCACGGGATGCCGCCGCCGACCGCCGCCGTGCACCGCAGCGCCGCGCCGTGCTCCTTGGCGAGCGCTGTGAGCTCGTCATAGTACCGGCACATGAGGTATTTGTTTGAGGACACCACGTTCTTCCCGGCGCGCAGCGCGGCTGCCACGTATTCATACGCCGGGTGCAGGCCACCCATGACCTCCACGACGGTGTCCACCGCCGGGTCGTCGAGAATGTCCTGCATCTCGTAGGTGGTTCGGGCTGTCAGCTCGCCGAGATCGCGCCGGCACAGCACCCACGCCGCGCGAATATCGTCCCGGCCGGCGAGCATATCGTAAACGCCCCTGCCGACAACGCCAAAGCCCAGAAGTCCGATGTTCATGATGTTCCCTCACTTTTGTTTTGATGAAAATTGCCCGCGTATAGCGGACAGATGTTTTTCTAGCGAGAACAATATACCACGCGCGTCCGCAGATTGCAAGAGGGCGCGGACACTTTTCCCCGAAACCGGCAAAAAACCGGCAGAAGCGAACTTCTGCCGGCTGCCTTTGTGCAGTTTTACGGCCCGGTGTCCGGCTGCGTCAGCCAGAGCAGTGCACCGAGGAGGAAAAACAGCATCGCTGCGGTGCTGCGGGCACCATACAGCCGCGGCAGCGTCACACCGGCCGCGGGCAGCACGACGCTGACGACCAGAAACGCCAGCCACAGGCCGAACAGCGCCCAGACGAGCGGGTACACCCAGGGCGCGGCGGATGTTGGCCCCAATGTCGCGCATGGTGTTCACCTCGCCCAAAGCATACCATGTGCGGCGGCGATTTGTCACGCAAAGGTTCTTTGCGCGCGTGAAAAAACCGGCGGGCCCGTGTCCCGCCGGTCGTGTTTGTGCAGTTTTTACTGTCCGCGGTTTTGCAGCGCGGTCAGGTAGGGGTTGAAGCGGCGCTCGGTCTCGAGCGTGGAGCAGTCCATGTGGCCGGGGTAGACCTCGTAATCGCCGGGCAGGGCCGCGATTTTCGCCAGCGACTGCAGCTCGACCTCCATGCTGCCGCCGGCGAAATCGGTGCGGCCGCAGGAACCGGCGAAGAGCGTGTCGCCGGTGAAGAGCGCGTCGCCGCAGATGAGCGTCACGCCGCCGGGCGTGTGGCCGGGCGTCTCCATGACGCGGAAGGTCAGATTGCCGACCTTGACCTCGTCGCCCTCCTTATAAAAGATCGTGCCCTCGGGCGGGGTGAACGTGTAGCTGTCAAAGGCGACGGCCGTGCCCGCGTCGAGCGCGTTCATGTACACGGGCGCGCCGGTCTCCTCGTGCACGGCGTAGACGGCGCCGGTGTGGTCATAGTGGCCGTGCGTGAGCAGGATGGCGCGGCAGGTGAGGTGGTTGTCCTCGAGGTAGTAGAGAATGGTGTTGGACTCGTCGCCGGGGTCGATGACGGCGCACTCGAGCGTGGTCTCGTCCGTGACGATGTAGCAGTTGGTCATGAGGTGCCCGACGGGCAGACATTTGATGAGCATGGGGTGGCCTCCTTTATAATTGATCGGTATCGAGCAGGATGGTGACAGGGCCGTCGTTGATGGACGCGACCTGCATGTCCGCGCCGAACACGCCCGTGCGCACCGTGAAGCCGCGGGCCTGACAGCCCGCGATCACGCGCTCATAGAGCGGCACGGCGGTCTCCGGCCGGGCGGCGGCCGTGAAGCCGGGGCGGCGGGAGCGGCAGTCGGCAAAGAGGGTGAACTGGCTCACGATGAGCAGCTCGGCCCCGGCGTCGGCGGGGTTGATGTTCATTTTGCCATTGGCGTCCTCAAACACGCGCAGGCCGCAGATGCGGTCGACGATGCGGTCGGCCTCCGCCGCGGTATCAGACACGTGCACGCCCAGCAGGACGAGAAAGCCCCGGCCGATGCGGCTGTATTCGGCGCCGTCGATGGTGACGGATGCCTCGGTGACGCGGGTGACGACGGCTCTCATGCTTTGCCCTCCTGTTTGGCTTTTTTGGCCTGTTCGGCCTGCAGTTCGGCGGTGTGTGCAGCGGCCCGCGCGGGGTCGGACGCGCCGCTGCGCGAGATGCGGATGACGCCGCGGATGGCGCTCAGGCGGCTGATGATCGTGCGCAGCTCGGCCAGATCGTGCACCTCGACGGTGATCGTGATGGTCGAGCGGCCGCTGTCCACGTCGCGCGCGGTGAGCGTGCGCACCTTGGCGTTGAGCGCGTTGAGCGCGGTGGCCACGTCCATGACCAGCCCGCTGCGCTGCGCGCTGAGCAGCATGAGCGTCGTGCTGTAGGAATCGGTGGGATGCTCGGCCCAGCTCACGCGGATCCAGCGGCCGGCGGTCTCCGGATTGTCGCGGCTGGCGAGGTAGTTTTCGCAGTCCGTCCGGTGGATGGACACGCCCGCGCCGCGCGTGATGAAGCCGATGATGCTGTCGCCGGGCACCGGCGTGCAGCAGCGGGAGAATTTGATGAGACAGTTGTCCAGCCCCTCGACGAGGATGCCGTGCACGGCGTGGCGCGCTCGCTTGCTGCGGCGCTCGGCCGCCTCGTTGATGCGGTCGAGGGCGTTTTTCTGGTTGGCCTTCTGGCTGCGCAGGATCTCATCGCGGATGCGGTTGACGGTGCGCGTGGCGGTCACGCCGCCGTAGCCGATGGCGGCGTACAGATCGTCGAGCGAGGTGAAGGCCAGCCGCTTGAGGATCAGCGGCAGGATCTCGTCGCCCATGATGTCGGCCGGGGCGATGCCGTTGGCGCGCAGCTCGCGCTCAAACTGCTCCTTGCCGTGGACGATGTTCTCCTCGCGGCGCTCTTTTTTGAACCACTGCTTGATCTTCGTGCGCGCGGCGCCGCTCTTGGCGAGGTTGAGCCAGTCGCGGCTGGGGCCGGGCGCGTTTTTCGACGTGCGGATGTCCACAATGTCGCCGTTTTGCAGCACGTAGTCGAAGTTCACGATGCGGCCGTTGACCGTCGCGCCGACCATGCTGTTGCCGATCGCGGAGTGGATGCTGTAGGCAAAGTCGATCGGCGTCGCGCCGGCAGGCAGGTTGATGACATCGCCCTTCGGCGAGAACACGAACACCTCGTCGGCAAACATGTCCACCTTCAGGTTGTGGAAAAAGTCCTGCGCGTCGGACTCCTGCTGCGTCTCGAGCAGGCGGCGGATCCAGGCGAACTTCTCCTCGTCGCCGGGCTTGGTGCCCTCGCCGCTGCCGGTCTTGTATTTCCAGTGCGCCGCAACGCCGTACTCCGCTGTCATGTGCATCTCCCACGTGCGGATCTGCACCTCGAACGGGATGCCCTCCGAGCCGATGACCGTCGTGTGCACGCTCTGGTACATGTTCGGCTTCGGCGTGCTGATGTAGTCCTTGAAGCGGCCGGGCAGCGGCTTATACATGTCGTGGATGATGCCGAGCACGTTGTAGCAGTCGGGGATCGAGTCCACGATGACGCGGAATGCGCAGAGGTCAAAAATGCCGTTGATGTCGAGCTTCTGCGCGTACATCTTGCGGTAGATGCTGTAGATGTGCTTGATGCGGCTCGAGATGGTGGCGTGTACGCCGTCGGCCTCCAGGCGCTCGCGAATCTGCGTGCGCATCTCGCCCATGAACTTTTCCAGCGTCGGCATGCGTTCATCGAGCGCATCCGTGATGGCCTTGTAGCCCGCGGGGTCGAGATACAGCAGCGAGAGGTCCTCGAGCTCCCACTTGATCTTCTGCATGCCGAGGCGGTGCGCGATGGGTGCGTAGATCTCCATTGTCTCAAGGGACTTGATGCGCTGCTTTTCCTCACTCTGGTAGGCCATCGTGCGCATGTTGTGCAGGCGGTCGGCCATCTTGATGAGGATGACGCGGATGTCCTTGGCCATGGCCAGGAGCATCTTGCGCATGTTCTCCATCTGCTGCTCTTCCACGCTCGTGTACTGCACGCGCGTGAGCTTCGTGACGCCCTCGACGATGTCAGCCACCGAGGTGCCGAAGCTGCGCGCGATGTCCTCGTGCGTGAGCGAGGTGTCCTCGATTGTGTCGTGCAGGAGGGCGGCGATGATCGAGTCCTCGTCGAGCCCCATCTCCGCCGTGATGATGGCGGCGGCGATGCAGTGCGACACGTAGGGCGAGCCGTCGCGGCGCTTCTGGCCGGAGTGGGCCCGGTCGGCACACTCGAAAGCCGCGCGCACGCGGCCGAGGTCGGCCGGGATGCCGGCGGCGGTGATCTTCTGTTCCAGCTCCTGATAGTGGGCCTCGAGGTCGTAGGGCTTCGGGGTCACGTTTTCGGCGCGGGTCGCTTCAGACATAGGGACAGCTCCTTTCCGGAACGGAATGGGGATTTCTTGAAAGTGTTTCATAGCAGGCTCTGGCGGCGCTCGCGCAGGGTCTGCAGCAGCTTCGACGCGCCGAGGTCCACCTTGCCGCTCGTCGGCAGGGGGCGCAGGCGCAGCGTCTCGCCGTCAAAGTCCACGGCGGCGAGGCCCATCTCGGCCATGACGCGCAGGCACACGCAGAATTTCTCCGGCCGCATGGGCGCGCGTGTGGGCAGCTCCCCGAGCGGGAAAGACACCGGCGCGCTTAGCCACCGCCACGCCACGGCGAAGTCCGCGCGCAGGGGGTAGAGGTCCACCGTGTCCCACGCGGGGATGCACTGATTTTTCAGCAGCGCGCGGCACAGGGGCAGCGGGTCGCTCGGGCGCACGTCCGTCACGAGCAGCTGCACGCTGCGGCGGCCGCGGAATTCATTGATCTGCGGCGTGAAGGCCACGTCCACCCACTGGCCGATGCGCACGCCCAGCTCCGCCGGGGTGCACGAGAAGAAGATGCCGGCATAATTATACCCGCCCTTGGCAAAATGCAGCCGCAGGTGGCGGCCGCCGCCGATGGGCACGGCGTTGACGAGCCGCGCGCCCGTGATGCACAGCAGGGGCTTGGGATTGCCGTTGCCACACGGCTCGAGCGCGTCAAGCGACTCGATGCACGGCATGGTCAGCAGATGCGGATCGTTCACGCGCAGGTCGCACGTGAGCTCCGGCAGGTCGTCGGCCGGGTTCTGGCGGTAATACTCGCCGAGCGCGCGGCGGAAGCGGTCGATATTCTCGCGCCGGATCGTCAGCCCGGCCGCCAGCGCGTGGCCGCCAAAGCCCTCGAGATACTCCGAGCAGGCGCTCAGGGCGTTATACAGGTTGAAGCCGCCGAAGCTGCGGCACGAGCCCTTGCCGCGCTCGCCGTCGCAGCAGATCATGATCGTCGGCAGGTGGAACTCCTCGCTCAGGCGCGAGGCGGCGATGCCGATCACGCCCTGGTGCCACGAGTCGCTTGCGAGCACGAGCGGCATCCGCGGCGGGTAGCGGCACGCGATGGCCGAGGCCTCCTCCCAGATCTGCTGCTCGAGCGCCTGCCGCTTGCGGTTGAGCTGGCAGAGCCCGGCGGCGTAGCGGTCGGCCTCGCCGTCGTCCTGTGTCAGCAGCAGCAGCGCCGCGACGGCCGTCTTGCCCAGGCGGCCGGCCGCATTGATGCGCGGCGCGAGCGTGAAGCCGATGGTCGTGGCCGTGACGGGGCGGCCCTCCGCGCCGCATTCATGCAGCAGTGCGCGGATGCCGGGGCGCGGGTTGGCGTTGATCTGCGCCAGACCCTGCGCCACGAGGTGGCGGTTTTCGCCCGTGAGCGGCATGACGTCGGCCACCGTACCGATGGCGACGAGGTCGCCGTAGTCGTGCAGCACCCGGTCGCTGCCGCCCTCGAGCGCGCACAGGAGCTTATACGCCACGCCCACGCCCGCGAGCCCGCTGTTCGGATACTCCGAGCCGGGGCGCTTCGGGTCCACGACGGCCACAGCGTTCGGGATCGCCTGCCCGCTGCACTCGTGGTGGTCGGTGATGACCATGTCGATGCCGCGCTGCAGGGCGTAGTTCGTCTCGTCGATGGCGGTGATGCCGCAGTCAACGGTGATGATGAGCGTGATGTCGTTGGCGCGCTGGAGGCTCGTGATCGCGTCCATATTCAGGCCGTAGCCCTCCTCGATGCGGTCGGGGATGTACGGATGCACGGGCACGCCGCGGCGGCGCAGATAGTCCGTGAGCACGCACGTGGACGTGATGCCGTCGACGTCATAGTCGCCGAACACGGCCACGTTTTCCCGGCGCTCGATGGCGGCGCGGATGCGCGCAACGGCCTTGTCCATGTCCTGCAGGAGCATGGGGTCGAACACGCTCTGATCGCCGCCGCTGAGAAAGGCGCGCGCCTGCCCGGGGTCGGCGTACCCGCGCAGGGCCAGCAGCACCGCCAGCAGCGGCGAGTAGCCCGCGCGCAGCAATGCCTCCGGCGGCTGCGGCGCTGTGTATGGAATTTGCCAGTTGCGGTATTTCATAAGTGCAATGTGCCTCGAATCCCAAAACGATACCTATAGAAATAATTTATTATTTTATCAAATTTTCTGGCCGGATGCAAGAGGCGCGTGTCGGGTATCGGCGGCCGCCGTGTAGATTTGTCAAACATATTGGACGGTGAACGCGGGCGGGGTGGCCGCACAGGCGCGGCGGGCGCCGGATTTCCTGCGCTTGACAGGTGTTGGCTGCGGTGGTACGATATGACGGAGCGTGCCGGCGTGGCGAAACAGGCAGACGCAAGGGACTTAAAATCCCTCGGTGGCAGCACCGTGCGGGTTCGAGCCCCGCCGCCGGCACCAGAAAATCGGCCGCTCTCGCACGAGAGCGGCCGATTTTCGGTTTTCCGGACACGCCGGAGCGCGCTTGCGCTGCAAGCGCGGTTTTCCGCGGCGTGCGCTGCATTATGTTTCTGTGAGGCGGTCTTCTTCGCAGCCGATCCCGTTGCAGCAGATCTCCGGGGCTTGGTGATCTTTGCTGTTAGCAAAGTCATAAGGGATACCGTCAGGAAATGCCCTGCATATTGGGATGAAGCCTTTCATCCCGGTTATGTTCTTGCAATGGTCGCACCAAGAAAGCCGAATCATGTTTCCTCAAAAGCCTCAATCCCGTGTGTGCGGATTTCGTGCGCCTTCACGTTCCTGCGCGGCGCAGCGTTACGCGCTCGGCCACGACGGCGATGTAGCCCAGCACGATCGTGAGATAGTATGACGCCAGCCGCCAGATGAGCATGGCGGTCGTCAGATAGTCGCCGAAGAGCGGCGAGAAGGCGAGATAGAACGTGCCCTCGCTCGCGCCGGACGCGCCCGGCATGGGAAAGCAGCTCGCCCCGATGTACAGCAGCACCTGCGTGCCCGTGACCTGCCAGAACGGCACGCCGTGCAGACCGAAGCCACGGTACGTGCAGTAAGCGACCGACATGTACGCCGTGCACTGGCCCAGTGCAAGCGCGAGCGCGCCGGCGAGCTTGCCGCGGTGCCGGATGCCGGCAGCGAACGCGTCGTGATACTCCGCCACGAAGGCACACCACTTGCCGGCGGCCGCCTCGGGGTCCGCGCCCCGGCGGACGAACGGGCGGCGCCGGTACAGCCAGCGGATGCACGCCGTGCCGAATGCGGACATCGGCTTCGGGAAAATGGCCGAGAGCAGCACGAGCGCCAGCAGCCCCGCGTGCACGAGCAGCCCCAGCGCCAGCACGGGGATCCACGCCGCGCTCTGCGCTGCGAGCTTGCCGCCGCACAGGCACATGCCCACGATGCCGAGCGTCACGAGCGCAACATTCCACAAGCAGTACGTCGTGCAGATGACGGATGTGGCCGTGCCGGTCGGGATGCCGCGGTGGTGCATGTGCAGAACCTGAAACGGCTGGCCGCCTGCGGCTGCGGGCGTCACGGCCGAGTAGAAGAAGCCGATCATCGACGTGTCGATGCTGTCACCGAGCGGCTGCGCGCAGCCGAACGCGCGCGTGATGAGCTGATACTTGAGCGCGTCGCACAGGTAGTACAGTAGCATGCACCCCACGATCGCGGCCGTCCAGCCCGGCAGCAGCGCCGCGAGCGAGGCGCGCACGTCGACCGCGTCGAGCGTTGCGGCGGCGAACACCGCCAGCGCAGCAGCGCCGAGCGTCAGCAGGATGATCGAGAGCCATTGTTTTTTCTTGTCATGTTTCATGGGCAGACCTCGCTGCAGGAGAAATTCCTTTTTAGGCCATATATTATAACGGATATGCAGGAAAAGTGCAACCGAAAACCGGGCGCCCCAGTCGGGACGCCCGGTTTGGCATCAAAAGACGAGCTGCACGAGCAGCATGTAGCACACGGTGCCGGCGGCGATGCTCAGCAGCGTGTTGCGCCGCCACCAGTGCAGCCCCGCCGTCACGCCGACGGCGATGACCTGCGGCACCCACGCCCCGGCGGAGCTGAACTGCATTCCGCGCAGGCAGTAGACCAGCAGCGAGACCATGACGGCCATGGGCAGAATTTTGCCGAGGTACTCCACGACCTTCGGCACGGCGCGGCGGCCGAACAGCAGCCACGGCAGCCAGCGCTCCAAAAACGTGCACGCGGCGCAGACCGCAATGATGGCGATGCTCTGTCCGACGGAGAGGGTCATACGGCGGCACCTCCTTCGGCATACTTCGGCTCGAGCACCGGGCGCAGCAGCGTGAGCGCCGCGACCGTCACGAGCAGGGACGGCAGCAGGAATTTGTCCGGCCCGAGCAGCAGCAGCGCGCCGATGCTCGACACCGCCGCGACCACGGCGGGGATGCGCGTGCGCGCACCGCGCAGCTGATCGACCACGATGACCGTGAACAGCGCCGTGAGCGCAAAGTCGATGCCCGTGGTGTCAAACGTGATGAGCGAGCCGACGAGCCCGCCGAGCATGGACAGCGCGACCCAGTAAAACGTCACGAATGCGGCCGTGAGCACGTAGGCCCACTTCTCATTGACGTCGGGGCCGAAATCGTGCGAGCAGTGCAGCGAATAGTTCTCGTCGCACAGCGAATAGATCAGAAACCAGCGCCACGGGCCGAAGGAGCGGAACTTGTCGATGAACGACAGGCCGTAGAAGATATGCCGGCTGTTGAGCAGCAGCGCCAGCACGGCCACCGTGGCGAGCGACACGCCGCCGGCAAAAAACGTGACCATGAGAAACTGCAGCGAGCCCGCCAGCACGAACAGGCTGCACGCGCCCGACCACAGGAAGTTATACCCCGCCTGCTGCATGAGCAGCCCGTAGGCGATGCCGACGGGGAAGAAGCCGATCAGGATCGGGATTGAGTGATGGAAGGCGTAGGCGGCCGTTTTGCGCATGGCGCAGCGCTCCTTTCGGACGAAAAATGGCAGTGGAGCCCAGTATAGCAGAGCATTTTCGTTTTTTCAACAAAGGTTATAAAAATGTCAGCGCCCGCCCGTTGGGGCAGACGCTGACCGTACTTTTTCACGCGGGGTTCAGCTCAGGCCGGGGATCTTCAGGCCGAAGAAGTCGATGAGCTGGCAGAAGAGGATGAACGCAAGCAGCACCGGCACGATGAACTTGAAGCAGACCTTGAAGTAACCGGCGGCGCGGTACTTCACACCGCTCTGCTCGCACTCGAGCTGCACGACCTCGGGCTTGAGCACCCAGCCGATGAGGATCGTCATCACGAGCGCGCCGAGCGGCATGAGGATGCCCTCGGCAACCATGTCATACAGGTCGAGCCAGCAGTCGTTCCACCCGTGCACGCTCAGGCCGAACAGGGTGGCCGGCGTCTCGACGGCGGCGCCGCCGGCAACGCCCGCGCCCAGCCCGTCGAGCGCGACGAGCGAGCCCGCCACGAACACGAGCGCCGCGACGCTGGCCGTGTGCTTGGCACGTTTGGGCGTGAGGCCCTTGTCGAGCTGCTTATCGACGGCGTAGGCCGTGCACAGCTCGAGCATGGAGATCGACGACGTGAGCGCCGCGATCAGCACGAGCAGGTAAAACAGGAAGCCGATAAAATTGCCGACGCTGCCCATGTGGGCAAACACCGTCTGCATCGAGGCAAACAGCAATCCGGGGCCGGCGCCGTACTCCACGCCGAAGGCGGAGCAGGCGGGCATGACGGCCATGCCGGCCATGAGCGCGATGAGCGTGTCCGCGCCGCAGACGATGAGCGCGTTGCGCTGCAGGTGCTCCTGCTTGCCGAGATAGGAGCCGTAGGTCATCATGACGCCGAGACCGATCGACAGCGAGAAGAACATCTGTCCGGCAGCGCTCTTGAGCACGCGGCCGAAGCCGACGTCCGGATTGCTGAACACGGAGAAGTCGGGGCTGAACATGAACCTGTAGCCCTCGGCCGCGCCGGGCTGGCACGCGATGTAGAGGATGATGAACACGAGCAGGCAGAACAGCGCCGGCATGCCGACGTTGCAGAACTTTTCGATGCCGCCCTGCACACCGCCGGACACGACGAGGATGTTGAGCAGGATATAGAGCACGAAAAACAGGATCATGCTGTTCGTATCCGTTAGAAAATAGCCGAAAAAGCCCGTGCCCTGGCCGGACCAGGCAAACTCGCTCCCGCCGAAGATGGCCAGGAAGTAGCCGGCGGCGTAGCGCAGGACGATGCCGCCGAGCACGAAGTAAAAGCACATGATGCAAAAGCCGCACACGATGCCCGCATAGCCGAGCCAGGTGTACTTCTTCGACAGGCTGCGGTAGGTGCTCACGGCGCTCTTGCCGCTGCGGCGGCCGAGCGCGAGCTCGCCGAGCATGACCGTCACACCCACGAGCACGACGAGCACGAGATACAGCAGCAGGAACACGGCACCGCCGCTCTTGCCCATTTTATACGGGAAGCCCCAGATGTTGCCGAGGCCGACGGCCGAGCCGATCGAGGCCATGAGGAAGCCGAAGTTGCTGCCCCAGCCGCCGCGTTTGGATTTGATTTCCGTATCCACGAGATCCCTCCTGATTCTCACATTTCTCCCAAAATACCGCGCCGAAAGGCGCAGATTTGCCATCATTATACCAGACAAACGGTCAATTGCAAGCCGCCGTTACACACTTAACGAATATTTGTGCCAAAACGCGGCCGCCCGATCGGGGCGGCCGCGTGGGACAGGCCGGAAATCCGCGCCGTGGTGGAAAGCGGACAGAGCAGCGGGGGAGCTCGAGGGGGCAAGGCCCGCCTCGAATCCGGTCTAATGCGCAAAGCCCTGACGGGTCAGGGCTTTTGCGCGGCCGCCCGATCGGGGCGGCCGCGGGTTTGATCAACGCTTACAGGTCGAGGATGCCGAGCAGCACGATGCCGATGACGATCAGCACCAGCATGAGATAGTGCCGCCACGAGAGCTTCTCGCGCAGGAAGATGCGGCTCCAGAGCACGGACGCTGCGCAGTAGGCCGCGATGATGGGCGCGGCGTACATGACGTGGTCCTCGTCTGCAATGGCGTAGATGTATGCGAACTGACCGGCCGTCTCAAAGAGCGCGCCGATATATTTCGGCGCCTCGCGCTTGGGCTGGAAGCGGTCGTGCCGGAAGAACTTGACATACACGAACGACACCACGGCCGCAAACAGGAACGTCAGCTCATACGCGCAGTTGGCCGAGTCCGGGTCGAGGCTTCTGAGCACGAGACTGTCGGCGAACGTGCCGGCCGCGTCGAGCAGACAGTAGGCCACCGGCAGCGCGAGGGCGAGCCAGCTCTTGGCATAGCGGTAGTTCGAGGCCGCCTGGCGCGCGCGGCGCAGCTCGTCATCCTCGCGCGACTCGACCACGCCGAGCCCGATCACGCCGGCGCACACGAGCACGATGGCGGCCAGCGCCATGATGCGCATCCCGCCGCTGAGGTCCTCGTCCAGCCCGCCGAAGCACAGGTACAGCACGGCCACCACCGCGCCGGAGGCGTTGCAGATCGGCGACGAGATGGACAGCTCAATATAGCGCAGGCCGATATAGCCGAGCGCCATCGAGACAATATACAGCAGCGACACGGGCAGGTACGTCCAGATGACGTGCCACGAGATGCTCACGCCGCCGATGAAGATCTCATACGCCGCGTGCAGACCCATGACGATGCCGACGGCGATGACCATCTTCAGGTGCGCGAGCTTGTCGTCCGCGTCGCGGCAGCCGATTTTCGAAAACAGATCCGAGCCCGACCAGCACAGCAGGGCAATCAGGGAAAGCCAGAACCACATACTTTATTTCTCCTCCAGTTGATCAAGTGTAACGAGACCGGCATCCACGAGCTTCTGCAGGCTCATGAGAATGCCGAGCTTTGCGTGATACCACGTCAGGCCGCCCTGAAAATACACGGCGTAGGGCGGGCGGATCGGCCCGTCGGCCGAGAGTTCAATGGACGAGCCCTGCACGAACGCGCCGGCGGCCATGATGACCTCCGAGTCGTAGCCCGGCATGGCCCAGGGGATGGGGTCGACATAGCTGTCCACGGGCGCGGCCGCCTGAATGCCCTTGCAGAAGGCGACCATGCGCTCCGGCGAGCCAAGCTCCACGCACTGGATGATGTCGTGCCGCGGCTCGGCCGCGTTCGGGATGCAGCGGAAGCCGAGCCGCTCGTAGACGTTCGCCGCGAACACCGCGCCCTTGAGCGCGCCGGCCGTCACGGTCGGCGCGAGGAAGAAGCCCTGATAAAACGCCGGCATGAGCCCGAGGTTCGCGCCGACCTCCTGCCCGAGGCCGGGGGCGCTCAGACGGAAGGCGCAGCGGTCGACCAGGTCCTGACGGCCGCAGATGTAGCCGCCGATGGGCGCGAGGCCACCGCCGGGGTTTTTGATGAGCGAGCCGACGATCATGTCCGCGCCGAGGTCGGACGGCTCGATCGTCTCGACAAACTCGCCGTAGCAGTTGTCGACCATGCAGATGACGTTCGGGTCGATGCGCTTGCAGAACGCGATCAGCTCGCCGATCTGCTGCACGGAGAACGTCGGGCGCGTGGCGTAGCCCTTCGAGCGCTGGATGGTCACGAGCTTCACGCCGCCGCGCAGCGCCTGCTCGATGGCCGGATAGTCAAAGCCGTAGTCCGGCAGCAGGTCGACCTGCCGGTAGTGCACGCCGTATTCCTTGAGTGAGCAGGCGCTCGGGCGGATGCCGATGACCTCCTCGAGCGTGTCATACGGCGCGCCGACGGGGCTGAGCAGCGTGTCGCCGGGCAGCAGGTTTGCGCTCAGCGCCACGGTCAGCGCGTGCGTGCCGCAGGTGATCTGGGGGCGCACGAGCGCGGCCTCCGTGTGGAAGCAGTCGGCATAGACGCGCTCGAGATTGTCGCGCCCGGCGTCGTTGTAGCCGTAGCCCGTGGTGGCGGCAAAGTGCGTCGCGTCGACGCGATTTTTCTGCATCGCGCCGATGACCTTGCACTGGTTGTATTCCGCGACGCGGTCGATCTCGTCAAAGCGCGCGCGCAGACCGGCGAGCACCTCCTCGCCGAAGCGGTGCACCGCCGGCGTGATGCCGAGCGCGGTGTACATGGACTCTGTATTCATCGTTCCTCTCCTTATATCATTCGTCAGATTCGTCGAAAATTTTTGCGGCCACGTCGCGCATGACCTCCGGCCGCGTGACCACGATGCCGCGCGTCTCGTCGCCGAGCACGAGCAGCGTGTCCCCCGGGCGGATGCCAAAGACCGTGCGCGCCTCTTTCGGGATCACGATCTGGCCCTTTTCGCCGACCTTCACCGTGCCGAAGATGTGCCGGTCGCGGCTCTGGCCGAGCACGTGCTTGCCTCCAGGCATAGCCTCGCCTCCTGTTGCAGAAATTCATACTTTTCCTACTTGTAGGAACCGATGATACCGCACATCGACGGGAAAGTCAACCGCGTCCGGCGCAAAAACCGTCCATTCGGCGATTTGCCGGTTTTTTTGCGAAAAACGGTTGCGCGCGCCCGTCGCGGGTGCTACGATAAAAACCATCTTATTGATTGTGGGAGGATGGAGCGATATGCAGCTTCTCGAGCAGCGCATCCTCGCCGAGGGCGAGGTCAAATCCAGCGAGATCCTGAAAGTGGACCGGTTTCTGAACCATCAGATGGACCCGAAGCTGTTTCTGGCGATGGCGGAGGAATGGAAGCGGTTGTTCGACGGCTGCGGCGTGAACAAGCTCGTCACGATTGAGGCCAGCGGCATCGGCATCGCGGCCGTGGCCGGGCTCGTGTTCGACTGCCCGGTCGTGTTCGCCAAGAAAACCAAGAGCCGCAACGTCTCCGACGATGCGTACACGACGGTCGTGCACTCGTTCACGCACGGCAATGACAACACCATCCGCATCTCGCGCGAGTACCTCTCGCCGAGCGACCGCGTGCTCGTCATCGACGATTTCCTCGCCAACGGCGCGGCGCTCGACGGGCTCATCACGCTCATCGAGAACGCGGGCGCGACCGTGGTCGGCGCCGGCATCGCGGTGGAAAAGGCGTTTCAGCCCGGCGGTGCACGCATCCGCGCGCGCGGCTACCGTGTGGAATCGCTCGCCCGCGTGCAGAGCATGGACCCCGAGACCGGCATCGTGTTCTGCTGAGCGGCGTTGTGCAAATCGACGGGGAAAATGTTTCAAAAGTGTGAAATTCGCTCGTTTCGACGGTTGACAACCCCGTTCGCCCATGGTAACGTATAAGTGTTCCCGCGCTGCGGGAGCAATCGTAAATAGCAGTCGATATATACCAAAGGATATGGCTTGGCGTTTCTACCTGGCACCGTAAATTGCCGGACTATCGATGTGAAATTCCCCGCGGGAGATGGCATGTTCTGCATCTTCCCGGTTCCACATTGGCAGGAGCGCCGTAACACGGCTGCACCTGCCAATGTTTTTTTGTATCTTCTTTGCGCAAGCAATGCAGATAAATAAATTTGATAAAACTAGAGGGAGAGCTGAGAATGAAAAAGTTCGTTTCGATGCTGCTCGCGCTCGTCATGGTGTTCGCACTGTGCGCCTGCGGCAGCAAGACCGAGGGCGGCGACAAAGCCGAGAGCAAGATCAAGGTCGGCTTCATCTGCCTGCATGACGAGAACTCCACCTACGACAAGAACTTCATCGACGCCGCGAAGGCTGCCTGCAAGAACGCCGGCCTGAGCGAGGATCAGTACATCATCAAGACCAACATCCCTGAGGGCCAGGAGTGCTACAACGCCGCTGCCGAGCTCGTGGACGCCGGCTGCAACGTCGTCTTCGCCGACAGCTTCGGCCACGAGGACTTCATGATCCAGGCCGCCAAGGAGTTCAAGGACGTGCAGTTCTGCCACGCCACCGGCACCAAGGCTCACACCGAGAAGCTCAGCAACTACCACAATGCGTTCGCCTCCATCTATGAAGGCCGCTACCTCGCCGGCGTCGCTGCCGGTATGAAGCTCAACGAAATGATCGAGGCCGGTGAATTCACCGCCGATCAGGCCAAGATGGGCTACGTCGGCGCCTTCACCTATGCGGAAGTCATCTCCGGCTACACCTCTTTCTATCTGGGCGCCAAGTCCGTGTGCCCGAGCGTGACCATGGACGTCACCTTCACCGGCTCCTGGTACGATGAGGCCCTCGAGAAGGAAGCTGCCAACAAGCTCATCGCCGGCGGCTGCAAGCTCATCAGCCAGCACGCCGACTCCATGGGCGCTCCGACCGCCTGCGAGACGGCCGGCGTCCCGAACGTGTCCTACAACGGCAGCACCGAGTCCGCCTGCCCGAACACCTTCATCGTTTCCTCCCGCATCGACTGGACCCCGTACTATGAGATGGTCATCAAGGCCGTCCAGGACGGCACCTCGCTCGACTCCGACTGGACCGGCACCCTCAAGACCGGCTCCGTCGTGCTGACCGATGTCAACGAGAAGGTCGCTGCCAAGGGCACTGCCGAGAAGATTGCCGAAGTCACCAAGCAGCTCGAGGACGGCACCCTGCACGTCTTTGACACCTCCGCCTTCACCGTCAAGGGCGAGACCCTGACCAGCTACATGGCTGACGTCGACACCGACGCCGACAACACCGGCGACACCGAGGCCATAAAGGACGGCTACTTCCACGAGTCCGAGTTCCGCGCCGCTCCGTACTTCAACGTGCAGATCGACGGCATCAACCTGCTTGACCAGAACTTTGGCAGCTGATATCTGAATCCACCGCAGAGGGAAGGCCTGTCAACCCAGGCCTTCCCTCATATGTACTTTAAAGCGCGCCGCCGCCGTGCGGCGTCCGCCGGCATTTCGGGAGGGACACCATATTGGACAACAAGATTGCAGCGGTCAAAATGCGCGACATCACCAAGCGCTTCGGCTCCGTCGTCGCCAATGACCGCGTCTGGCTCGATATCTACCGGGGCGAGGTCCTGGCGCTGCTCGGCGAAAACGGCAGCGGCAAGACCACGCTCATGAACATGCTCTCGGGCATTTATTTCCCCGACGAGGGACAGATCCTCATCGACGGCGAGGAGGTCGTCATCCGCTCCCCGCGCGATGCCTACCGCTACGGCATCGGCATGATCCACCAGCACTTCAAGCTGGTCGACGTCTTCACCGCCGCTGAAAACATCACGCTCGGCCTCGATGAAAAGCTTGATCTCAAGGCCACGGCCGCGCGCATCCGCAGCATCTGCGAGCGCTACGGCTTCGACCTCGACCCGAACCAGAAGATCTACGATATGTCCGTGTCCCAGAAGCAGACGGTCGAGATCGTCAAGGCGCTCTATCGCGGCGCGGACATCCTCATCCTCGACGAGCCGACCGCCGTGCTCACCCCGCAGGAGACGGACAAGCTCTTCGCCGTCCTGCGCAGCATGCGCGATGACGGCAAGGCCATCGTCATCATCACGCACAAGATGCACGAGGTCGAGGCGCTCAGCGACCGCGTGGCCGTGCTGCGCCACGGCCAGTTCGTGGGCGACATGCTCACGAAGGACACCAATGCGCAGGAAATGACGAACATGATGGTCGGCCACGCCGTGACGCTCAACATCGACCGGCCCGAGCCTGTCGACCCCAAGCCGCGCATCGAGGTCAAGAACCTCACCGTGCGCAGCATCGACGGCATCGTCAAGCTCGACGACGTGTCCTTCACCGCCAACTCCGGCGAGATCCTCGGCATCGCGGGCATCTCCGGCTGCGGCCAGAAGGAGCTGCTCGAGGCCATCGCCGGTCTGCAGCCGACGGAGAGCGGCAGCATCTGCTACGTCGAGGACGACGGTACGCGCGAGGAGCTGCTCGGCAAGGACCCGCTGCGCATCGCCGAGATGGGCGTGGCGCTGTCCTTCGTGCCGGAGGACCGCCTCGGCATGGGCCTGGTCGGCAACATGGATCTGTCGGACAACATGATGCTCCGCTCCTTCCGCAAGGGCCGCGGCATCCTCACCGACCGCAAGTCGCCGCGCAAGCTGGCCGAGACCGTCGTCGAGGAGCTCGACGTCAACACCCCGGGCGTGACCACGCCGGTGCGCCGCCTGAGCGGCGGCAACGTGCAGAAGGTGCTCGTCGGCCGCGAGATCGCCTCCGCCCCCACCGTGCTGCTCACGGCCTACGCCGTGCGCGGCCTGGACATCAACGCATCCTACACGATCTATGACCTCATCAACCGGCAGAAGGAGCGCGGCGTCGCCGTGATCTACGTCGGCGAGGATCTGGACGTGCTGCTCGAGCTGGCCGACCGCATCCTCGTGCTCTGCGGCGGCAAGGTCAGCGGCATCGTCCCCGGCCGCGGCGCCACGAAGCGCGACGTCGGCATGATGATGACGCAGTTGGGAGGGAACGAAGCCCATGCATAACAAAGTCCGGGAACCGCTGTTCCACATCGTCAAGCGCGACACGCTGCCCTGGTATCAGGCCTGGGGCATCCGCGCGATCGCTATCGTGCTGGCGCTGCTGCTGTGCGCGCTCATCACGACGCTGTGCACCCACCTCAATCCGCTCAAGGTGTTCGGCTCCATGTTCAGCGGCGCGTTCGGCTCGCCGCGCAAGATCTGGATCCTGGGGCAGAACCTCGCCATCCTGCTGTGCATCTCGCTGGCCGTGACGCCCGCGTTCAAGATGCGCTTCTGGAACATCGGCGCCGAGGGCCAGGTGCTCGCCGGCGGTCTCGCCGCTGCGGCGTGCATGATCTGCCTCGGCGACAAGGTGCCCAACGGCCTGCTCATCGTGCTCATCATCGCCGCCGGTATCGCCGCGGGCGCGGTCTGGGCCGTCATTCCTGCCATCTTCAAGGCCAAGTGGAACACGAACGAGACGCTCTTCACCCTCATGATGAACTACGTTGCCACGCAGCTCGTGGCCTATTTCATCATCGTCTGGGAGTCGCCGAAGGGCTCCGGTAAGGTCGGCATCATCAACCAGAGCACCGAGGCCGGCTGGCTGCCGCAGATCGGCGGCTACAAGTACCTGCTGACGATCCTCGTCGTCGCGGTGCTGACCGTGCTCGTCTACATCTACCTCAACTACAGCAAGCACGGCTATGAGATCTCCGTCGTCGGCGAGAGCGAGCGCACCGCTCGCTACGTCGGCATCAAGGTCGGCAAGGTCATCGTGCGCACGATGCTGCTGTCCGGCGCGCTGTGCGGTATCGCGGGCGTTCTGCTCGTGTCCGGCACCGACCACACGATCACGACCACCATCGCCGGCGGCCAGGGCTTCACGGCCGTCATGGTCTCGTGGCTGGCCAAGTTCAATCCGCTCGGCATGATCCTCACGAGCTTCCTGCTCGTGTTCCTCGACCGCGGCGCGGGCGAGATCTCGACCGCGTTCGGGCTCAACCAGTCGTTTGCCGATATTCTCAGCGGCATCATCATTTTCTTCATCATCGGCTGTGAGTTTTTCATCACCTACCGGCTGAGCTTCCGCAAGTCGGCAAAGAAGGAGGCGGCGGAGCATGTTTGATTTTGTGTCCTTTATCCCCCGCGCCATCATGCAGGGTATCCCGCTGCTGTTCGGCAGCACCGGCGAGACGCTCACCGAAAAGTCCGGCAACCTGAACCTCGGCATCGCGGGCATCATGTATGTCGGCGGCATCAGCGGCGTCATCGGGGCGTTTTTGTATGAGCAGGGCGTCGGCGGGGCCGCGGGGATGAACGGCTTTCTCGCCATTATGATCCCGCTGCTGTCGTGCCTGCTCGGCTCGCTGCTCATGGGATTGCTGTACTGCTTTCTCACCGTCACGCTGCGCGCCAATCAGAACGTTACCGGCCTTGCCATGACGACGTTCGGCGTCGGCTTCGGCAACTTCATGGGCGGCTCGCTTATCAAGCTCACCGGCAGCGAGGTGCCGTCCATCGCGCTCTCGGCCACGAACAGCTACTTTTCCAAGTCGCTGCCGTTCGCGTCGAAGCTCGGCTGGTTCGGCCAGATCTTCCTGTCCTACGGCTTTCTTGCCTACCTCGCCGTGGCCATCGCGCTCGTCGCGGCCTATGTGCTCAAGCACACGCGCGTGGGTCTGCACCTGCGCTCCGTCGGCGAAAATCCGCAGACGGCCGACGCCGCCGGCATCGATGTCAATAAGTATAAGTATGTTGCCACCTGCGTCGGCAGCATGATCGCCGGCCTCGGCGGACTGTACTACGTCATGGACTACGCCTGCGGCGTCTGGTCCAACGATGCGTTCGGTGACCGCGGCTGGCTCGCCATCGCGCTCGTCATCTTTACGGTCTGGAAGCCGAACGTCGGCGTGCTCGCGTCCTTCCTCTTCGGCGGACTGTACATCCTGCACATCTTCCTGCCGAGCGGCACGAACCTCGCTGTCAAGGAACTGTACAAGATGATCCCCTATGTCGTCACGATCATCGTGCTCATCATCACGAGCGTGCGCTCCAAGCGCGAAAATCAGCCACCCGCAAGTCTCGGCCTGCCGTACTTCCGAGAAGAACGATAACCACGAAAAAGCTCCGTTTCCGGTCTGGAAACGGAGCTTTTTTCGTGTTGCGCCCGCCGCGCTTCAGCGGTGGTGCTTTTTCCCCTTGCGGGCCTTTTCCGGATCGATGCCCTCGGCCTCGGCCATGGCGTCCACGGTTGCCTGCAGGTCGTCGAGCTGGTCGTGCACAGGCTTGAGCGCCTTTTTCACTTCCTGCGCGACGATGGTCTGGTAAAACCGGTAGCGCGCGGCGATGGCGCCGATCGTGCCGACGGCGGCGGCCCCGCCCACGATGAGCGCGGCGCGGCGGAAGCGCGGCGTTTTCATCACCTGCACGGCGATGGCCTTGATGCTCGGCTTTTTGAGCTGCTGCGCGGCGCCGGTCGCGAGCGCGGCCTGCTCCTTGCCGCTGTCAATGGTCTGGCGCAGGAGCGTGAGCTCCTGCTGCATGGCCTGGATCTGTTGTTTGCGTCTCATATATGGTTCCTCCCTGCCATGAATTGGCTTTTCAAAGCGAGACCGGCGCCCCGTTGAGCGCGGCCTCGACGAGCGTGTCGCCCTCGTAGCGCAGCTTGAGCAGGAAAAACGGCGCGTCCTCCGCCAGCAGGCGGAAGAAGATCCTGTCGCCCGCCCACAGCGGCAGCGACGGCACGGCCGCCTTGTCCACCCACTCGAGATCGCCCTCGTCGCACTCGCGCAGCGTTCCGGTGAAGCCCGACGCCGTGAAGAGGTACATGTACTCGCCCTCCCACTCGTCGGACAAAAACGTCACCACGCCGCGGCAGCGCCAGTCGGTCAGCGTCAGGCCGGTCTCCTCATACGCCTCGCGCAGGAGGCACTCGTCCGGCGTCTCATCGGCCTCGAACTTGCCGCCGATGCCGACCCATTTGTCGTGGTTGAGGTCGTGTTCCTTTTTCACGCGGTGCAGCATGAGATACTGCTCCCCGCGCTCGATGTAGCAGAGTGTGGTGTTGCGCATGGTGCTGCCTCCTTATCGATCGGTCCGCTGCGGCTCACAAAAGGCGCATGCAGCGGGTGAGATAGTCGATGGCGTCCTGCCCGGTCAGCCGCTGTGCGGCCGGGAGCTTTCGGAAGTGGTCCATCCAGATGTTGAGCTGGCGCACGATCGCGCCGGAAGCGACGGTGTAGGCCGGCTGCGCGCCACCGGCCGCGCCGTCGAGCATGAAGGCGGCGTGCTGATTGACGAACACGGACACCGACAGGTCGTCGTAATTGCAGACGCGGTTTTGCGTGCACAGGATGCACAGCCGCTCCGGTGCCTGGCGCAGCTGGTCGATCATGCTGCGCAGGTGTTCGCGCCGCGCCTCGGGCGGCACGTCGATGACCGTGCCGAGAAACCGCAGCCGGCCGGTATCAATATAGTCCACGAGCGCGAGCTGGTAGAGGAAGATCGTCTCAAAAAACTCCGCGCTGCCGAGAAACAGCTGCAGCTCCTGCCCCAGCTCGGGGTGCTGCGCCAGAAACAGCTCCTGCAGCGATTCCGGCAGGAAAAACGGCTGCATATACCGCAGCAGGCAGCGGCCGTGCGGCTGGGTGAAGTAGTCGAGAAAATACTGCCGGCGGCGCAGCGGCTGCAGGTCCGGCGCCTGTGCAAGCGGCAGCCGGTCGCGGATATAGGCATCGGCCGCGGCGCAGTAGCGCCCGACGAGCGCGGGGTCCGCCGACTCGAGCAGATACACCTCGCGCGAAAACGGCTCGCGCAGGTACTGCAGCATGAGCGCGTCGCGGATGAGGTAGACATCGCCCGTGCGGCTGGCGCGAAACTCGTAAAATTCGTACCGGATCCGCCGGCCCAGCCCCATCAGGTAGCAGAGCGAGCGGCAGAAGCTGTCCGTGCGCGCGGAGACGTCCTCCATGTCCACGAACTGTACCACGCGCAGCGCCGTACCGGCCGAGAGAATGCCGCGCACGCGGCGGAAAAAAGCGTCGTTATTCTTGAACTGGATGTGGATCGGCATCGTGCAGATCATGTCCAGCCGCGCCGAGGACGGCGCCTGCTGCAGGGCCATGAAGATGCCCTCCGGGAAGAGCGCAATGTCCTTGACCGGGCTCAGGGCCGCGTTTTCCGCGCCGGTCGGCTGCGGCCGCGCGGGGTCGACGGCCCGGTCGGCCGCGATCGTGTCCGCCAGCAGGGACGCCAGCGCCGCGGAAAACCCCGCATCGTCCGCGGCATCGCAGCGCAGGTCAAACTGCCCGGCGATGCGCGCGCGCACGTCCGGCGCGGCATTGGCGGTCAGGTAGGCGGCGATCTGCGCGGGCAGCGCGTCGTTGCTGCGCAGCGACGGGTGCTTGACGCCGTTGATCCATCGGCTGATGTACGACGGGTCATAGCCGAGCGCGTCGGCAAGGTTGCAGCGCTTGACGCCGCACAGCCGCGTCAGCTCCTGAAGGGTGCGCCCGAACGTCATATCCTCGCCTCCTCACCGTGCGCATTTCTTGACTCAGTGACGGAAAAGTCACGCATCTTTCCCGTCCAGTATACGCGCTTCGCGCCGCGCTGGCAAGCCCGGATATAAAAATCACGCGGCTGCGCGGTTTTTTGGCTGCGGCCACGCAAAGGCGTTTGGTCAAGTTGGGGCAATTCTTGTGCACGAAAAGCAATCTGCCTCCAGCGGATGCACTGTGCAGGGCGGAAAACGTGTGATAAGATAATCACAATCTCCGGAGGCTTTTCCCGAGCCGGCACCGTGCGGTGTTGGCTGCCTGCCGGAAGGAACAACGAATCACCCCAAGCATGACAGCTTCAAAGGAGGGACTGCACTTGACCATCGATGCCGATCGCAAGATCAAAGAACTGTCGCGCGCGATCATTGCCGACGCGGGCCTGCCCTACACGCCGGAGCAGCTCGCAGAGATCCCCGCGATCCTCGCGGCCAAGAACCGCTATTTCTGGTGCATTGACAACCAGGAGTTCGACCTCATGCCGGATGTGTTCACGGAGACGGGCTTCCGCACTTTCTGGAGCGGCCGTCCCGGCTTCCGCGACCGCGACGCACAGGTGGCGCAAAACCGCAGCACCTGCGGCGACGACATGGTGCCGATGCACTTCGGCTACAACCAGATCGTGCACTTCACCGGAGCGCGCAGCGCGCAGCTGCTGACCAAAATGCATGACTACCACACCTATAAGGACAACGGCCAGACCTATTCCGGCTACGGCCTGTATGTGGACGATCTGGTCAAATGCGACGACGATCGCTGGCGCATCCAGACGCTGCGCCTGACCTACCGTCTGCTCGACGGCGAACTGAGGAGGACAAAATAATGGATAGACTCAAAGGAAAAGTGGCCATCATCACCGGTGCTGCCGGCGGCATCTGCCACAAGGCGTCCGAGCTCTTCTGCCAGGAGGGCGCAAAGGTCGTCATGGTCGACATCGACCCGCAGGTCGAGCAGTTCAGCGCCGAGATCAACGCCAACGGCGGCGAGAGCATCGCGGTCGTGGCCGATGTGGCGCAGCGCGACACGTGGGTGAAGCTCAAGAAGCTGGCCGACGAGAAGTACGGCCGCATCGACACGGTCGTCAACGGCGCGGCGGCGTTCTCGCCCCCGACGCACGACTGGGCGCACATCACGTCCGAGATGATCGAGGACGTCATGCGCGTGAACATCGACTCCATGCTCTACTCGTACCAGACGGTGCTGCGCTACATGATGAAAAAGAAGATCCGCGGCAGCTTCCTGAACTTCTCGTCCTCGACGGCGCTGGCCTACAACGGCTCGGCCGTGCAGGGCTACCCGTTCTCGAAAGCGTGCATCAAGCTGGCCACGCAGAACATGGTCAACCAGATCAGCAAGAAGTACGGCATCCGCTTCAACTGCCTCGCCCCGAACTACGTCTGGGTGCCCAAGCAGGAAAAGGTCTGGGATATGTACCGCGAGCACTTTGAGGCCACGACGCCGATGCCCTATGTCGGCATGCCGGAGGATGCGGCCTGGGCGGTCGTGTACCTGTGCTCGGACGAGGCCAAGTACATCAACGGCGTCTGCCTGCCGGTCGACGGCGGCTGGGCCGTGCAGAAGTGATCCAAGGAGCACGATGCAATTATGGCTTCTATTCTGTCCCGGCCGATCAAAATCGGCCGCATGGAACTTAAAAACCGCATGGTCATGGCACCGATGGGCGTCACCGTCGGCAACCTGAGCCCCACCTCGGTGGCGTACTTTGCCGCGCGTGCCGAGGGCGGCGCGGCCATGGTGTTCTGCAACATCCGCGCCTCGCTCGCGTTCGAATCCGGCGAGCACTCCATCTACCTCAACGACGAGACCGAGCCGCTGTTCCGCGCCCTGGCCGAGCGCTGCCATGCGCACGACTGCAGGCTCGCCGCGCAGATCCAGCCCGGCGACGGGCGCATCGGCGGACCGTCCGTGCGCTACAAGGTGCCCATCAGCGCATCCGCCTGCCCGTGGATGCACGTGCCGCGCATGCGCTGCCACGCGCTGACCATCGACGAGATCCACGAGCTGGAGGAAGACTTTCGCCGCAGCGTGCAGGTCGCGCTGCGCAGCGGGGCCGACTGCGTGGGCATCCACGCCTACGGCGGCTACCTGACCGACCAGTTTTTGACCCGCCGCTGGAACACGCGCACCGATGCCTACGGCGGCAGCCTGGAAAACCGCGCGCGCTTTCTCACCGAGCTCATCGCCATCTGCAAGGAAGAGGGCGGTGCGGACTTCCCCGTCATCGTCAAGTTCACGCCGGACCACTACATGGACGGCGAGGGCTACCGCTCCATCGACGAGGGCATCGAGCTGGCGAAGCTGATCGTCGCCGCCGGAGCGGACGCGCTGCACGTGGACGCCGGCTGCCATGAAAACTGGCCCAACGCCATGCCGCCTGCCGGCATGCAGCAGATGACGCTGCAGTCACGCTCGGCCAAGATCATCCGCAGCGTGGTCGATGTGCCGGTCATGACGCACGGCCGCTTCGGCGACGTGGACAAGGCGGAGGCCGCGCTGCGCGACGGCGTGTGCGACATCGCGGTCATTGGCCGCGGTCTGCTCGCCGACCCCGACCTGCCGAACAAGGTGCTTGCCGGCCGTCCGGACACGATCCGCCCGTGCATCTCCTGCAACGAGGGCTGCATCGCCCGCGTTTACAACGGCGAGACGGCGACCTGCGCGCTCAACCCGCGCTGCGGCCACGAGGACGGCAGCATCGACATCCCGCCGGCAGCGCACCCGAAAAAGCTCCTCGTCGTCGGCGCCGGCCCTGCCGGCTGCATGGCCGCGCTCTATGCCAAGCAGGCCGGCCACACGGTCGAGATCTGGGAGGCGGGCGGCCACATCGGCGGCAACGCCCTGTGCGCCTGCAAGCCGTTTTTCAAGCGCGACATGCACCGCATGATCCGCTATTTCGAGCGTGAGCTGCTCGTCAACGACATCCCCGTGCGCTTTTACACCACAGCGACGCCGGAGCTCGCCGCGGCCTATGCGCCCGACCACATCCTCTGGGCGGCCGGCGGCCGGCCCATCGCGCCGAAGGCCATCCCAGGGCTCGACTGCCCGAAGGTGTACTTCGCGACCGAGGCCCTGTGCGACTGTTGCGACGTGGGCGACCGCGTCGTCGTGATCGGCGGCGGACTCGTCGGCGTCGAGGCGGCGCTGCAGATGGACATGTGGGGCAAGCACGTGACGTGCATTGACATGGCCAGGACCATCCCGTCGGAGCCGGGCTTCAAGATGAACGACATGCTCATGCGCGACTACATGGCGCGCTCGGACGTAGACTTCCGCCCCGCAACAAAGCTCGTGCGCATCGACGGTGATGCGTTCACGTGCAATGTTACGGTCGAGCACGCGGGCGCGCGGCAGCAGATCGCGTGCGACACGGTGCTGCTGGCGCTGGGCTTTGCCCCGACGGCGCAGGCCGCGGCCGCGTTTGAATCCGTCGCCCCCGTGACGGTTCTCGGCGACGCGCAGCAGCCGCGCAAGATCCTCTTTGCCGTCGGCGACGCGCACGAGGCCGTGCGCAAGCTCTCAGACTGAGTCGGAGGGCGCCAACATCCGTTCACTCATCATTTCAACGTTTTCCGCAGCGCAAGCGGCCCGCACCGAATGGTGCGGGCCGCTCTTGCTATCACATCGCCGCGTCAGGGCGTATCGTTTTTTCCGTAATATTCGCGCAGGAAGGACAAGAATGTCCGTGCGGACGTACCGGCAGCGTTCAGGGACTTGACCGCCGCGCCGAGTCGCAGCGCGATCGGCTCCTCGAGCTGGAGCACCCGCACCTGTCCCTCATACCCGACGAGGGAAAATGCCGACAGCACCGACACGCCGAGTCCGCCGGCGACCATGGACAGGATCGACCCGTCGTCCGACGCTGTGACCTCCAGCCGCGGAGTGTCCGGCGGGAGGAACGGCTCGATATACTGGTCGGGGTTGGAAAGAAACGGCTCACGCAGCAGCCGCTCGAGCGGGATGGTATCGCTCTCCCACGGAAAGTCCGGCGGCACGACGGCCACGAGCGGCGTGTTCGTCAGCGGTAAAAAATCGAACCCCTGCGCGCGCGCCTCGTCCACGAGGGCGAGCTGGATCTCCCCGCTTGCGAGCGCGGCAGGCAGCTCATCACCGCGCACGAGCACGTCCATTTTGATCTCGGGGTACAGCTCGCGGAAGGCGCGCAGCAGTTCCGGCAGGCGCGCGCGGGCAATGCTCGCAAAGCAGCCGATGCGCAGCGTGCGCGTGCGCGGGTCGTTCTGCTCGGCAGCCTCCTGCAGGAGCGTGTCGCACGCGCAGACCACGTTCTGAATATAGGGCAGCAGATGTTTGCCCGCGTCCGTCAGGCGGATGCCCTGACTGCCGCGCTCGAGCAGCGTACAGCCGACCTCGGCCTCCAGTTTGTTGACCAGGTGCGTCATGGCGGACTGGGTATAGCCCAGCTGGGCCGCCGCCTTGCTGAAGCTGCCGCATTCGACCGCCGTGAGCAGTGCCCGCAGTTTTCCGTCGTCCATATGCTGCCTCCTTTACCGGGATCTTTTTTTCATCATACCACGATTTCGGGCAAATCAACCGATAAAATTTTTTGACCGGCATCATTCGACTTTTTCATATCCCCATGAACAACTCTCGTTTCTCATTTATCAAAAAGAATGATATCCTATATTCGGAAATCGAAAGGGCCGCCTGCATCGGGCGGCAAAAAGGAGAGGACTCATGAAAGAGACGAAAAATCGGGCGCTGCGCGACATCGTCGTTGTTGGTTTCGCCCTGTTTTCCATGTTCTTCGGCGCCGGGAACGTCATCTTCCCGCCATATCTGGGCATGGAATCCGGCCCGCAGTGGCTGGCCGGATTCAGCGCGTATTTTATCGCGGATATCGGGCTCGCGCTCGCGGCCATGTTCGCGCTGCTGCGTGTCGGCAGCAGTGAGGCCGTGCTCCAGCGCGTCGGCCGTGTGCCGTCGGAGGTCCTCATGTGCGCGATCATTCTGTGTGTCGGCCCCATGGTCGCCATCCCGCGCACGTCGGCCAGCACGTTTGAAATGGCCATCGCCCCGAACCTGCCCGGCGTGTCCGCCGTGGTGTTCTCGGTGCTGTTTTTCGCGCTCATCCTCGCGCTGTGCATCCGCGAGTCCGCCGTGGTGGACATCGTGGGCAAGGTGCTCACACCGCTGCTGCTCGTCGGCCTTGCGGCCATCATCATCAAGGGCGTTGTCACGCCGCTCGGCACCATCGCGCCGGAGGCGAAGATCGACAGCGCCGTCGTCACCGGCGTCAAGGCCGGCTACCAAACCATGGACGCGCTCGCCGCACTGCCGTTCGGCATTCTCGTGCTGCAGAGCGTGATCGACAAGGGCTACACCGAGTCGGGCAGGAAGTTCCGCATCATGAGCGGCTCGTCCATCCTCGCGTGCGTGCTGCTGCTGGCGGTCTATATGGGCCTTGCCTATCTCGGCGCCACCGTTTCCGCGCAGTATGACCAGTCGATCGGCCGCGCGCAGCTCGTCATGGCCATCGTCGAGGCCCTCATGGGCAAGACCGGCATGATCATCTTCGGCATCGTCGTCGGCCTCGCGTGCATCACGACGGCCGTGGCGCTCACCAGCTCCGCCGCCGCGTATTTTGCCAGGCTCTGCCGCGGCAAGGTGTCGTACAAAGTGTTTGTCATCGCGATCTGCGTGTTCAGCGCCGTCGTGTCGAACCTCGGCCTCGACCGCATCGTGGCCATCGCCGCGCCGGTCCTGGACGTTGTCTATCCGCCGACCCTCGTCCTCATTTTCATTTCGCTGGTCGTGCCGCGGCTGACCGACCGCATCAGCCGCGGCGCGGTCATCGGCGCGCTGCTCATGAGCATCCTGTGCACGCTCGACGGCTACGGCGTGCCGCTCACGTTCCTGCACAAGCTGCCGCTGTTTGAGCTGGGCTTCGCGTGGGTGCTGCCGTCGGTGCTCTTCGGCGCCGTAGCTGCCGTGCTGCCGCGCCGCAGGGAGAAAGCAGGCAAGGCTGAGCCAGCCTGTGCCGGCAGCAAGCAGGGGTAATCCCTGCCAGAATACGGAACGATCCCGCAGGGAACCGCCCTGCGGGATCTTCTTTCTGATTCGGAAAAAGAAAATCGACAAGGTTCCGCAGAACCTTGTCGATTGGCACGCCGTGAGGGATTCGAACCCCCGGCCTTCTGGTCCGTAGCCAGACGCTCTATCCAGCTGAGCTAACGGCGCTTAGTGCGCTCCTAACGCAGAAGAAATCCCTGAAAAGCTTGATACTCCAGTGTTTTTGCACATATATTATACCGTAAATATTCCAAAAATGCAAGCGCAGCAAAGGCAAACCAGCCGCGCATGTTTGGCCGTGAGCGCATCAGATGTGCGCTTTTTGTGCGCCTGGAATCAGATGGGCGGGGTACTTAAAACGAACTACGCGGCTGTAATATTCGACTGTGCTTATAGGTGACCAGCTTGGGCACTGGCCCGAGAATTGACGATTGACTTTCCCGAAAAAATCGCTCTGTATCAATGGTGCGTGCACTTGTTTGCGAATGTTCTATTCATACCGTCATACCGATTGTGTTTTTTGATCGAATTTTGGCTGACGAGCGCAGCGAGCAGGCAAAATTCAAGCGAGCAGCACGGGCGCAGCACGTACTGCGCTGCAAGCTTGGCGCCGACACGAAGTGTTGGCTGCCGTTGGGGGCAAATTTTTGCGGTATAAAAGGAAACGCGAAAAACTCTCCCCGGTCTTCACGTTTTGCCTGTTTCAATCCTTGTGATGATCTGCTTGCCGTAGTTTGGGCTCGTTGTGTTGCCGGAGGCTTTCCTGATCGCGTAGCCATAGGGCCTCATGAAATGATTGAAGCTGCGGAAGGACTGACCAATGACAGTTTCGAGATATGCCTTGATTTCCTGCACAGTGCTCTTTTCGAGCGGCACGTTCAGAATGTCCTGCGCATGGAAGTACGCGTCGATTCTTTGCTGCTTCTTGTTGGCGTAGGCAATATCTGCTTGAGGGAACCACTTCCTAACGAGGGACAACAGATTGCCCTCTTCTTTCGCGCGCACAAACGCCGCGTTCTGCTCAGCGTAGTATCTTCGGCTGCTGTGCCTGTCTGAATAGAGGCAAAACGCGTCGGCAAAATAGTCGTAGCAGAAATATGGAAATTTCTTTTGGATGTACGCGATGTAGTTCCTGATTCCTTCATGCTCCTGCACAGACCACGGAGCCTCCTCTGCGATACCAGCATCTTCTTTCTTCTGCGCAAGGTGCGCGTTCAGGCTGGCTTGCAAATCTGTGCGGCCGGAGAGTTCGTATTCAAACGGACTCTCCGGCGCGCTGTTTTGGACAGCATCCGTTACGATGTACAGCTGCTCCAGTCCCGCTCTCACACGTCCTGCCATCTGTATTGCGTCGATCTGCGAATGCGTCTCGATGTACATCGTCTTTATATCCGCGTTTTTTATGTTGATGCCCTCTTTGTTTTTGCTTGTCGTGAGAAAAAGCCGGATATCATCCGGCAGCTTTTGATTCTCGGCAATGTATGCCTGAATTTCGTCGCGTCTTTCAAGGATTTCGCGGTTCTCCTTTTCCTGCTTGTCCAGCTCATCATCAGCGGAAAAGGACACGGCTGCCTCGTTCCTGTATTCTTGGAACGCATTTCGGTAGAGGTTTAAGACGGTACTGACCCTGTTTGCAAAGTAGATGACTTTTTCGCCTGCGGCCAGACGCTGCTGCATGTCCTCCATGACTTCGGCTTTATCTGCAAGCAGGACGTGTTTTGGCTCAACACGCACACATCTATCCATGAGGTCGATCGCGTGGCCGTTTTTCGGCAGCCGAAAGCCTGCCAGTATTTGTGGCGAGCCCGTCATGACAATGACTTTGCAGTTCGTTTTTCCGGCAGCGTTCATTTTGAGTGTTTTGTTTATCAGTGAATGGACGTAATAAGGCGCTGTTTGATAGGACGCATCGGCCACGACGGCGTGTGCTTCATCTACGACGATGATATCAAACCGATTCCAGAGGAAATTCTCCGCTTTGTCGGCTCTGTAGTGCTTTTCCAAATATCGCTCGATGGCTGCGTTCGTGCAGGCGATGCTTCGCTGGTAAATGGGTATTGTGCCCCAGATACCGTCACAGGACAGTTCCCGCTTCGACGCAAAATAGATGTCCAAATCCTCGACGTAATCAAGGCTTTCATATTCCAACACCTGCGCCCCATATGCAACGTCCTCCGCATTTTTCAGCTCGTCAACTTTGGCTCTGCGCGAGGTGATGCACAGGACGCGTTTCGGCTCGAGCGTTTCCACGCGCCCATCCGGCTGGCTTTCTTCATAGCCTTTGGCGAGCGCGTCAACAAACGTGTTTTTTCCGCTGCCAACGCCGGAATAGATTTGGATGAACGGATACGGCGCGATATCCATCGTGTAACGGATGCAGTCTGAAAGGTATTTTTTCTCCATAGAATTCCTCCTTGCGTTTTTCTATATGATACCACGAAATCGAAGAAATGTCAAATTATGGAGTTTAAATGCGCAGAGCATGTGTTTGTGCGAGCGGCTGAAAAATTGGGTAAAAAAAGAGGGCTGCGGCACGAAGCTGCAGTCCTCTCTCCATCTTGAATTATTTGCTGCCCGGCTTAAATCGGTAGCCGCACTTTTGGCATACATTCCTCGGGCTTCCGCTGCCAATGAAACCCCACATAAGTGAAAATCCTCGATTTGTTGTTACAATGGAAGTTGACCCGCACTTCGGGCAACGAACGGGTTCGTTGGCCTGACGTCGTTTTTCCTTTTCGTCTGCGGCTGCTTTCTCTGCTTTCCACCGTTCAACAGCTTCTTTTTGTGCAGCTCGTTTTGCTACCACAGCTTTATATGCCTCAAAGTCCGTTTCTGCCAGCTGCCGATCCTTTTTCCCGCTCCTATAAGATGATAAGTAGCCCACACCTACAACAATTAAAAAAAGCCCTATAATGACGCAGAAGAACGATGCGAACAGACCAAAAGCAAAAAAGAAGAGCCCAAAAGAAGTACACCCGATTCCCCAAAGCAGATCGCGCTTTATGTCCTTTTCAGTCGGTATTGGCACATCTGTTTTTTCTGCCCCATCCGACACGCCCACTTTTGCCTCGATGTGCATCGCTTTTTGCCCTTTTCCGCCTGCTCCATCTATTATGGCATCGCCGATTTTGAATGAATCAGTATCCGCCGCCGAAACAGTATCGTCTTTCTCTTGATCCACTGTCAGCTGCCATCCATTCAAGTGCGCAAATTTATGTGCCTGTTCGAGGGTGATGCCGTGGAAGTATGCAGCCTCTTCTTCCCGCAAGCTGCGTGGTGCATGCACAGTTACGGCAAGTTTCCCGCTCGGATTCTCAACGTATGTCTTTGTGGTTTCCATTGCTCTGCTCCTTTCATTTCCCATTCGCCAACATTATAGCCTCTTTAACGACTATAGTCAACATCGCGGCTGCTTTATAAGATAACAGCAGAGCTTTTGGAGGAATTCGCATGATAAGCTATGCTGCTTTTTGGAATACGCTGAGGCAATCAAATGAGTCAACATATACGTTGATCAAATACCATCACATTTCCAGTTCGACGATTGATAAGCTGCGCAAAAATAAGCCCCTGAACACGACGACCATCAATGACCTGTGCCGGATATTGCACTGTCAAGTTGCGGATGTGATGGAATATGTGCCGTCTGACGATGACCAGGTGCTATAAATAAAGCGTTTGCTGCGAGAGAGATGAGGGCTGTTGACTATGACAGTAGAGATTTCTAATGCGCTATTTGGCTATTTTGAAGCTTTGTATGACTTAAATCGGAATCTTATAATGTTGTGTGGAGTTGATGTTATAGACAATGAAGGGCAATACGAAAAACGTGTGCGAGAAATTGTGCAGAATATTCCGCGCCTTGTCCCGTATGCTTTTAGCCACAAAGAGCAGAAGTATGTCTTGGATGATCACGCGGGGTTGTTGGAGTTTTGCGACGAATTAAGGTTCCTGAAAAGCGGCTATATGCAAATTTTTACACAGAACTATTCTTTTTTGGTAGATATAAAGACTGTCAGAAATCAATTTGAACATAAAATGCACGGAGTAAGGCTTGTCGGAAGTGACAGCGGTAGTGGTTTGCTGTTTGCCGTAACGTATGAATTGAAAAGGAAGTCAGAGATAACATTGACTGCCAATGCGTTCATGCAGCTGGCAAAAAGCCTGAATGAGCTGTTTTCGGAGATTCAAGATGTTGTTAGCGCTTTTGCACATAAGCAGGAGAAAGCGGATTACACTTATTATCGGCGACTACTTCGATACAGATTTTCTGATTTTAATAAGATCTATGAAAACGATCAACTCCGGAATTTTGGAAAGGCACTCTTCCCGTTTTAATGGGCGCATTGTTGTTCGCAAGACTACTTCGCCGGGTTTTGCTTCTTACTCAATATTGTCCTGCTGTTTTGTTTTTCTGAAAACAATAGACACCTGAGCGATGGATGAAGAAAATCCTGCTATCGAGTGCATTCGATAGCAGGATTCTGTTTATAGCCCAAACGCTGTGCCGAGCTTATCCGCGGCAGTTTTCATTTGCTGCAAGTCGGCCTTGACGTAGAAGTTTAAGGTCGTGCTGGCGTTGGCGTGTCCGAGGATGGCCTGAACGCTTTTCACATCCGCGCCGTTATTGAGCAGCAGCGTTGCGCAGCTGTGCCGAAGATCGTGTGGGGACATGTTTGGCAGGCCGCTTCTGCACATAAAGCGCTTGACTTTGCGCGTAACGGCATTCGGGTCGCGGGGGTGAAAAAGGTCAGTTTTGCTCGGGAACAGGAACACTTCATCAAGGTTGATTCCCGGATGTGCGCTGCACTGTTGGTTTCGATAGGACTGCAGCAGAGACAATGTGGCCCCCAGCAGGGGAACCGTGCGAATACCGGCGGCTGTTTTTGGGGAACTGACGATGGTTCCGCTTTTGACTGTATAGGTCACATTGCGTGCAATGTTGAGCGTGGCGGCGCGGGCGTCAATATCCTTCCACTTCAGTCCCAAACATTCGCCGCGGCGGATGCCAGTTGTGATCAGCAGGTGCAGCATACACTGAAAATCCAGCGGACAGTCATGCAGACATTGAAAGAAACGCTGAGCCTGCGCTTGCGTGAGTGCGTCCACCGGCCGCTTTTCTTTTCTCGGCGTGTCCACTTTGTGCATCGGATTTTTCGAAATGAGCTCCTGCTGTTCGGCGTAACCGAAAATCAGATGCAATGTGCTGTATTGATGTGAAAGTGTTTTAGCCGTGAGCGGCTTTCCGGACTTGCCCGTGTATTCTGTGCGCAGATAGATGAGGTACTTCTGGACGTCAATGGGGCGTATGTCCTGCAGGAACCAGCCGTCAAAGTACTTGCAGATCAGTTTGGTCATGCTTTTGTAAAAGTCCTCGGTTTTGGGCTTCTTGCTGCCGTTGCACACCTGAATGGGGAGCCATGTGTCAGTGATAAATGCGCAGAAGTCGGTCTTTTCTGCGCGGCGAGCGGCTGCACAGTCAAGCGCTTGCGTACCGTTTATGCCGTGCTTACGGATGGCTTGCTCCCATTGGGCTGCTTCCAGCTGTGCGCATTTCCAGGCTCTTGCCGGAGCGTATTCACGGGGCGGCGTCCATGTGCGGTAATAGCGAATCTGCTTACCGGCGGCATCTCTGCCGACGCAGGCCGTAAACTTGTACGAAACCAGCTTGCCGTTTTTCCTGTTTTCCTGAATGGTGGCCATAGATAACATCCTTTCCTGCGGATGTATCTTGCTTTTGGGCGTGTTTTTTCGGATTTGTGCGCTTTTTGTGCGCTTTTTTGCGGCAGCCAATCTGTCAGCGACACAAGAGAAAAAACAAAAAAGTCTTGCAATCCCAAGGATTACAAGACTTTTTCATGGCACGCCGTGAGGGATTCGAACCCCCGGCCTTCTGGTCCGTAGCCAGACGCTCTATCCAGCTGAGCTAACGGCGCTTAGTGCGCTCCTAACGCGCCTAAGTATAGTAGCATAGCCCGGCCGGAATTGCAAGCCCTTTTTCAAAAAAGTTTTCCTTTTTTGCGTTTTTACCAGCCCATCGTGTCGCGGATGGTGTCCGTCACGTCGCTGACCGTGCGCACCGCGTCCGCCACGATGTTGTTCGTGCGCTTTTTCTGCGGGTGCATCATCCAGCCCGCCGCCGTGCCGACCGCCATGCCGACACCTATGCCGATGCTCATGCCCTTGGCAAACTGCATTGCGTTCATTTTGCTGTCTCCTTTCACGTTTCTGCCTCCCTTCGCAGCTGCACTGCTGCACGGCTAGTATGCGCGCGCGGACAAAAAGCTATGAAATCTGCGTCGCGCCAGTTTCTGGATTGATTCCCCGCCGCCGTCGGTGGTATACTATTTCTATTATCAAATTTTCTTCCGATCACATGGGAGGGACCATCATGATCTTGCGCATTCTGGCCGTGGGCGACGTTGTGGGCGCGCCCGGCCTGACGTTTCTGACCGAGCGCCTGCGCGCGTTCCGGGAGCAGGAACACATTGATTTCACCGTCGTCAACGGCGAAAACGCCAACGTCGTCGGCGTGACGCCGAAGCAGGCCGACGCCATCTTCGCCGCCGGGGCCGACGTCATCACGCTCGGCAACCACACGTGGACGCGCTATGAGCTGCAGCCGTATCTCGAGCAGAAAAAGCGCATTCTGCGCCCGGCGAACTTCGCGCCGCAGTGCCCGGGCCGCGGCTGGGGCGAATACTCCGTGCGCGGCGGGCCGATCTGCGTCATCAACCTCATGGGGCGCTTCACGCTCGATGCGAACACGGATAATCCCTTCCTCGTCGCGGACGACATTCTCGACCAGACGCAGGCGAAGATCGTCCTTGTCGACATGCACGCCGAGGCCACGAGCGAAAAGCGCGCCATGGGCTTTTACCTCGACGGGCGCGTGACGGCCGTCTGGGGCACGCACACGCACGTGCAGACGTCCGACGCCGAGGTGCTGCCCGAGGGTACCGGCTACCTGACCGACCTCGGCATGACGGGCCCGGCCAACGCCGTGCTCGGCATCGCGCCGGAGCAGTCGATCGGCAAGTTCCTCGGCGACCCGCCGCGGCGCTATGAGGCCGCCATGGGCGCGGCCAAGCTCGAGGGCGCGATCTTCGAGGTCGACAGCGACACCGGCCGCTGCCGCGACGTGCGCCTGGTGCGCCTGAGATGAGCGTGCGCATCCTGCACGCGGCGGATCTGCACCTCGACTCGCCGTTTGAGGCGCTCACGCTCGCGCAGGCGGCGCAGCGCCGCCGGGAGCAGCGCGACCTGCTGCGCGCCCTGCCGGAGCTGGCGCGGACGCACGGGGCGCAGATCATCCTGCTCGCGGGCGACCTGCTCGACAGCGCGAGCCCCTATCCCGAGACGGCAAAGGCGCTCGCCGAGACGTTTGACGGCTGTGGGGCGGAGGTGTTTCTCGCGCCCGGCAACCACGACTATTACAGCGCGGGCGCGCCGTATGCGCGCCTGACGTTTCCGGAGAACGTACATATCTTCCGCTCGCCGCGCATCGAGGCGGTGACGCTGCCGGAGCTGGGCGTGCGCGTCTGGGGTGCGGCGTTCACCGACAGCCGCTGCCCCGGGCTGCTGCGTGGCTTTTCCGTGCCGAAGGAGCCGGGGGTGCTGGATGTTTTGTGCATGCACGCGGAGGTGGGAAACCCCGCCTCGGCGTATAACCCCGTGTCGGCCGCGGAGCTCGCGGCCAGCGGGCTGGACTATGCCGCCTTCGGCCACGTGCACCGCTTCGGCGGCGTGCAGCGCGCCGGGGGCACGGTGTACGCCTGGCCGGGCTGCATGGAGGGCCGCGGCTTTGACGAGACGGGGGAAAAGGGCGTGCTGCTCGTGGACATCGCCGCAGGCGACGTGCAGGCGCGGTTTGTGCCCGTGCTCGGGCGGCGGTATGAAATTCTGCGCGCGGACGTCACGGACGCGGACCCCGTGCAGGCGGTGCTCGCCGCGCTGCCGGAGGGGGCGGCGCGCAATATTTACCGCATCGTGCTCACGGGCGAGACCGACCGTGCGCCGAACCCCGCGGCGCTGCGCGCGGCGCTCGAGGGCCGGGTGTTTGCGCTGCAGCTGCGCGACGAGACGCGCGCGCGCCGCGATCTCTGGGCGCGCGCGGGCGAGGGCACGCTGCGCGGGCAGTTTCTGGCCCAACTAAAGCAACAATACGATGCCGCGGACTCCGACCGCGCGCGTGAAACCATCGTCATGGCCGCGCGCTGGGGGCTCGCGGCACTGGACCACGACGAGGAGGTGGTGACGCTGTGATCATCCGGCATATGCAGGGCACGTTCGGCACGCTCGACGGCGAGCAGCTGCGGCTCGACACGGGCCTGAATATCATCTACGCGCCGAATGAGAGCGGCAAGAGCACGTGGTGCGCCTTCCTGCGCGCCATGCTCTACGGGATCGACACGTCCCAGCGCGCACGCGCCGGGTTCGTGCCCGACAAGCAGAAATACGCGCCCTGGAGCGGCAAGCCCATGGCGGGCGAGCTGGAGCTCGAGCAGGGCGGCAAATACATCACGATCCGCCGCTGGACGGAGGCGAAGAGCGCGCCGCTGCGCGGCTTTTCGGCGGTGTACACCGGCACGGACATCCCGGTGCCGGGCCTGACGGCGGCGGACGCGGGCGAGCAGCTCACGGGCGTGTCGGCCGAGGTGTTTGCGCGCACCGCGTTCATCGGGCAGGGCGGCCTCGTCGTGACGGGCACCCCGGAGCTGGAAAAGCGCATCTCCGCCATCGTGACCTCCGGCGAGGAGGCGAGCTCCTACACCGAGGCAGATGCCCGGCTGCGCGCATGGCTGCGCCGCCGGCGCAGCGGCCAGCACGGCGCGCTGCCGGAGCTGGAGGGCCGCATCACGACGGTGGAAGAGCAGCTGTACCGGCTCGAGCGCAACGCGCAGGAGCAGGCGGCCTGCGCCGCCGAGCTCCGGCAGACGGACGCGGAGCTGCAGACCGTGACCGAGCAGATGAACGCCGCCCGGCAGCGGCAGCGCCGCGCGGCGCTGAGCAGCATGGGCGAGGAGAAATCGAACCTACGCACGCTCGAGCAGGCGCTCGAACAGGCGCGGCGGGACGCGGCGGCCAGGCGCACCGCGCTCGAGCAGACGTATTTCGGCGTGCAGACGCCGGATGAGGCGGGCGAGACCGCCGAGCGCGACGTGCAGCGGGCCGAGGCCCTCGCCGGGACCGCGGAGCACGGCGGCAAGCCGTATTTCTGGATCGCGGCGCTTGTGCTGGCCGCGCTGTGCGCCGTGCTGGGTTATCTTGTGGCGCAGCCGCTGTATTATGCGGCCATCGCGCTCGCGGTGCTGACTGTCGTGCTGCTGGTCGTGGCCAGAAGCGGCAAAAAGCGCGCGCAGGAGGCCTCCGCCGCGCTCGGAAAGCTCCTGCGCAGCTACGGTGCGCAGGACGCGGACGGCATTTACTATCAGGCGGAGGTGCATAGGGCGGCCTACCGCGCGTGCGCGGCCGCCATGCAGGCGGAGCAGAAGGCCGCCGCCGCGCTCGAGGATGCGCGCGAGCACCAGTGCGAGACGCACGAGCGGCTGCTGCAGAGCCTGGATTTTGAGAGCGGCACGGGCGAGGCCGCGGCGCTCTACCAGCGCAAGTGCGCGCTCGAGAGCGTGCGCACGCGCCTGCGCACGCAGCAGGCGCAGCTCACGGGTGCGGCCCTTGCCATCGGCGACCCGATGGCGCTGAAAAGCGAGCACGCGCAGCTGCTCGAGCAGCGCGATGCGCTCGAGCGGCAGTACGCCGCCATCGCACTCGCGATCGAGACGCTCGGCCGCGCGGACAGCGAACTGCAGAGCCGCTTTTCCCCGCAGCTGGCGCAGAAGGCGGCGGACTATATGGACTGCCTCACCGACGGACGCTATGACGATCTCGTGCTCGCGCGCGACCTGTCGGCCAAGGCGCGCAGCGCCGATGACCCGACACCGCGCGACACGGCCTATCTCTCGGCCGGGACGGCGGACCTGCTGTACCTGTCCGTGCGGCTGGCGCTGTGTGAGCTGACGTGCCCGGCGGACGATCCGTGCCCGCTCGTGCTCGACGACACGCTCGTGAATTTCGACGATGCGCGCGCTGAGCGTGCGCGTGCGCTCTTCCGCGAGATTGCGCAGCACCGGCAGGTCATTCTCTTCACCTGCCACGAGCGCGACTGCCCCGCGCAGGGGTAAAAAAACGCCGGAAATTTCAGGGCCGGACACGGGATGCTCCGTGTCCGGTTTTTGTCGTTGACAGGCGGGGGAAATCGCGTTATACTGACGGCGTTTTGCGTTTTCCGGCAAAAACTTTACAGAGAGGGGATCCCAATGGAAAAGCTCTTTCACCTGAAAGAAAACAACACCACCGCGCGCACTGAGATCGTCGCCGGTCTGACGACGTTCATGACCATGGCGTACATCATCGCGCTCAACCCGAACCTGCTGACCGGCTTCGGCGCCGAGGGCGGCTCGCAGCTCTGGAACGGCGTGTTCCTTGCCACCTGCATCGCCTCCGCCATCGGCACGCTCGTCATGGCGTTCGCGGCCAACAAGCCCTTTGCCATGGCGCCCGGCATGGGGCTCAACAGCTTTTTCGCCGTCGTCGTGGCCAACATCGTCACCCTGACCGGCATGAGCTACCTGCAGTCGTTCCAGACGGCGCTGTGCGTCATCCTCATCGAGGGTATCGTGTTCATCGTGCTCTCGGTGCTCAAGGTGCGCGAGAAGATCGTCGAGGCCATCCCGCTCGGCATCCGGCTCGGCATCGCGCCGGCCATCGGCCTCATGCTGCTCAACATCGGCATCGGCTCCAACGCCGGCGTGTACTCGAGCGACGGCGGCCCGTTTTACGTCATGCGTGATTTCTTCGGCGCGCTCACGCCCAGCCTCGCCAAGGCCAACATGGGCGACGGCTACCCGCAGATGGTGCTCACGGTCGTGACCATGTTCGTCGGCCTGTTTCTGATCGTGCTGTTCGCGCACAAGAAGATCAAGGGCTCCGTGCTGCTGGGCATGCTCTGCGCGTCCGGTATCTACTGGGCGGGCGAGGCCATCTTCCTGCACACGAACCCGTTCGCGTCGCTCAAGGGCGCGTCGTTCGTGCCCGCGTTCGGCGACATGGCCGAGACGACCCTGTTTAAGTTTGACTTTGCCGCTCTCGGCGAGATCGGCTGGTTCACGGTCGTGACGCTCGTCATCACGTTCTGCATCATTGACATGTTCGACACCATCGGCACCCTCGTCGGCACGGCGAGCCGCGCCGGCATGGTCGACAAGGACGGCAACATGCCGCGCATGCGCGAGGCGCTGCTGGCTGACGCCATCGGCACCGTCGCGGGTGCGTGCACCGGTACGTCCACCGTCACGACGTTCGTCGAGTCCGCCTCCGGCGTCGAGGCCGGCGGCCGCACGGGCCTGACTGCCCTGACGACCGGCGTGCTCTTCCTTGCGAGCATGTTCCTCGCGCCCATCGCCGCCATCATCCCCGCCGCCGCGACGAGCTCCGCGCTCATCTACGTCGGCTTGCTCATGCTCGGCGGCCTCAAGAAGATCGACTTTGACGACGTTTATCAGAGCCTGCCGGTGGCCATCATGCTCATCTCCATGCCGATCTCCGGCTCCATCGGCCACGGCATCGGCCTGGGCCTGATCAGCTACTCCGTGCTCAAGCTCTGCACGGGCAAGGGCAAGGACGTCTCCGTGCTGACGTATGTCATCTCGGTGATCTTCCTTGTGAAGTTCTTCCTCGTCGCCTGAGAGAAAATATCCGTCCGCACGGCCGGGCGCGCCCGGTGGGGCTGTCAAAAAGTATTCCTTTTTGACAAAGGGGTTGCAGTCTGCTGCGCGCATAATTTGTGCGCCGCCGGCGCACAAATTCCACACTTGCAGCCTGAGAAGTATTTTTTTCGCCGCACATGTCGCCGAAGAAAATGATCGGACTTTCTTTCGCCGCTGCGGCGGCGAAAGGCTACGAGGTTTTTAAAAAACCGGCCGGGCGCGTCTTGATTGACGCGCCCGGTTTTTGCGCCGCCTTACGAAGATGTAAGCCAACTGTAAGCCAAAACGATGGCGATGTGATGCCGTCCGGGGCTATACTGATGCCAGAAACCGGGGCGGGAGCGCCCCGATGGGAGGCAAGGATCATGACAAATCTTCTGGGCAGTATCCGGCTGGCGGCCTGTGCGTTTCCGCTCATCGCGGCGCTGGTGGCCGTGCCGTTTTTCTGCCGGCAGGTGCGTGCGCGCTGCTTCAACTGGGTGCGCACCGCGTTCGGCGGTCTGTTTTTGTTTTACGTGCTGTGCGTGCTGGCGCTCGTGTTTTTTCCGCTGCCGGATGCGGCGCAGGCGGCAAAGCTGAGCACGTACCGGATCCAGCTCGTGCCGTTTCAGTTTGTGGCCGATTTCCTGCGTGAGACGCCGCTCGTGCTCTCCGATGCGCGCACCTATCTGCCGGCGCTGCTGGACCGCACGGTGCTGCAGGTCGTGTGCAACATACTGATGCTGCTGCCGTTTGGTATGTACCTGCGCTATGTCTGCGGACTGGATCTCGGGAGGGTCGCGCTCGCGTCGCTCGCGTTTTCGGCGTTCATTGAGCTGGGGCAGCTCACGGGGCTGTTTTTCGTGTTCCGCGGCTCGTACCGCCTGTGCGACGTGGACGACCTGATGCTCAACACGCTCGGCGGCCTGCTCGGCGGCGAGCTGGTGCATGCGTTGGAGGCGTATCTGCCGCCGCTCGATGCGTTCGACCGTTTTCCGGGCAGCGCGCTGGCGATGCAGCGGCTAGGGTGACAGATTCCAACGAGAACCCAGCGAAGCGGTTCTCGTTGGAGAAAAAAACGGCATGGCGTCGGCCATGCCGTTTTTCGCTGCCGGTGGCATTACGCGTCCTCCGTGTCGCCGTCGATCTCGTCGCGGCCGCGGAAGAGCAGGGAAATGCACCAGATCGCGGCCAGACCCACGAGCGTGTAGATCACGCGGGCGACAACGGAGGCCTGCCCGCCGCAGATCCACGCCACGAGATCGAACCGGAACAGACCGATGCTGCCCCAGTTGAGCCCGCCGATGATCGCGAGGATCAGCGCGATGCGGTCGATCACCTGCATATGCTTCCATCTCCTTTGCTGTGTACTCCCGGTCAGTATGCCCCGCGCGCGAAAAAAGATTCCGCCGCCGACAAAACTAGTGCCTGGCCGACACCGTTCGCTCTTTACATTTTGTGCGCCCGGCGCTACAATACCATCACAGCTTATCCAATTGACTTCCGCAGTTTGGAAGCCACGGCTCATATCTTTATCCCACGACCCTGTTTTTGGCGGACTGCTTGCGGTCCGCCCTCTTTTTTTCTGCGCGCGCCCGATTTCGCCGCGTTTTGCGCAATATGTGGATTATTTTTGTGTTGTAAAACACAAGATATGGAGGGTGTGCTATGCAGTTTTCCAACCATCGCAGCCGCGCGGCCCGCGGCAGCATCGTGTATCTGGCGGTGGACGCGATCGCGCCGAGCGCGGTCCAGCCGCGGCAGAATTTTTCCCCGGCGCAGCTCGAGGAGCTCTCGCGCAGCATTGCCGAGTACGGCGTGCTCAGCCCGCTGACCGTGCGGCCGCGGCAGGGCGGGTATGAGCTCGTGGCCGGGGAGCGCCGTTTGCGCGCTGCGCGCATGGCGGGGCTCAATGAGGTGCCGTGCATCGTCATGGAGCTGGATCTCGAGGAGGCGAGCTTTATCGCGCTGGTGGAAAATCTCCAGCGCAACGACCTCGATTTTCTCGAGGAGGCGCGCGGCATCGCGCAGCTCATCCGGCTCTTCGGCCTGAGCCAGGAGGAATGCGCGCGGCGGCTGGGCAAGTCGCAGTCGGCCGTGGCGAACAAGCTCCGCCTGCTGCGCCTGCCGGAGGATGTGCTCAACGCCATGCGCAACGCCGGGCTCACCGAGCGGCACGGCCGCGCGCTGCTGCGCCTCGAGACGCCGGCCGAGCAGCGCGAGGCGCTGGCCTATATCCTCAGCCGCGACCTGAACGTCGCCGCGACGGACGCCTACATCGAGCGCCTGCTCGAGGCCAAAGCCGCGCCCGAGAGCGAGCAGCAGAAGACTTTCATCCTCAAGGATGTGCGCGTGTTTCTCAACACGATCTCGCACAGCCTTGACCTCATGAAGCAGGGCGGCATCGACGCCGGCATGCGCCGGCAGGAGACGGACGAGGCGCTCATCCTGACCATCAACATCCCCAAGGCGCGGCGCAGAGAGCCGGCGCCGAAGCAGGCCGAGCCCGTGCCGGTCGGGTAAAAAAATCGCGCGCAGCGCTTGACAGCGGCGCGGCGGCTTCCTATACTCTTACATAAAGAAGGGGCCGCCCGGCAGGGCGGAAAAAGGAGGTCACTGCATGAAAACACTGATCCTGTTCGCCTCGCGCTACGGTGCGACGGAGGAGATCGCCTATATGCTCAAGAGCGCCGTCGGCGGCGACGTGACGGTGCGCAATGTCCGCGAGCGCGGCATCTCGCTCGCAGAATACGACACAGTCATCATCGGCAGCTGCGTGTACATGTTCAAGCTCGACAAGCACATCAAGCGCTTCCTGCGCCGGAACGAAAAGGCGCTCATGGGCAAGCGCCTCGGCCTATACCTATGCTGCTACACCACACCCGGCACGGAGGGGTATCTGGAGCACTTCTTCTCGCCGGAGCTGCTCGCGCACGCGGCCGCGAAGGACATCCTCGGCGGCAAGATGCAGTACGAGAAGATGAGCTATGCCTACAAGCAGCTCTTCGGCGCGCTGATGACATCGCCGCAGTACCGCGCGCAGTATGCCGAGCCGCAGCTCGACATCGCGCGCATCGACGCCTTCGCCGCCGCCATGCGCGGCTGAGCGGCGCGGCAGAAAAAATCACCCGCATCCAAACCGGATGCGGGTGATTTGAGTCTGTCGGAAAACCCGGAGGGTTTTCCGACAGAGGGCTTGCAGTCTGCTGCGCGCAGAATTTGTGTGCCGATGGCGCACAAATTCCACACTTGCAGCCTGAGAAGTATTTTCTCTCACGCACATGTCGCGAGAGAAAATGATTGCAATGCTTTGCCGCCTGCGGGCGGCAAACTCTGCGAGGCTTTTTTGACATGCTGAACATCCCCGCCGGGCGGCGGGGATGTTTGCTTATTTTTGGGTCTCAGTACGTGGTCACGCCGGTGAAGGCGAGCTCGGCGTTGCCGGTCAGGCGTACGCCGTCGTCGTCATAGGTGACGATCAGGTCGCCGCCGCTGACCTTGACGGTGATGGGTTCGCCCTTCGGGCACAGGCCGTTTTCCGTGGCGGCCACCACAGCCGCGCACGCGCCGGTGCCGCAGGCGCGGGTCTCGCCGTTGCCGCGCTCCCAGACGCGCATCTTGATCGTCGTGCGGTTGACGACGCGGATGAACTCCGTGTTCGTGCGCGCGGGGAAGATGTCCGCGTGCTCAAACTGCGGGCCGAGGCGCGCGACGTCCACTTCATCCACGCGGTCGGCAAAGACGACGCAGTGGGGGTTGCCCATCGAGAGGCACGTGATGCGGTACTCCCCGCCGGCGATGGTCACCGGCCGGTCGATCACGCGCTCGCCCGCGAGCGTCACGGGCACGGCCTCCGGCCGGAACGCGGGCTTGCCCATGTCGACCGTCACAAGGCCGACCGTGCCGAAGCGCGTGTACAGGTGCAGCCGGTGCACGAGGCCGCCGGCCTCGATGGTGAGATCGTCGCGCGGCACGATGCCGTTGTCGTACAGGTACTTGGCCACGCAGCGGATAGCGTTGCCGCCCATGCCGCCGGCGCTGCCGTCGCGGTTGAAGACGCGCATTTTCGCGTCGGCCACGTCGCTGTGCTCGATGAGCACGATGCCGTAGCCGCCGATGCCGCGGTGGCGCGAGCAGAGCGGGATGCACAGCGACTCGGGGCAGGTGATGTGCCCATCAAAGTTCTCGACGTAGATATAGTCGTCGCCGGTGGCCTGCATTTTCGCAAACTTCAGGCTCTGACGCTCGGTGCGCATGTGGTTGATGTCTACGAGCTCGGTGTTGCGCTCGTTATAGCGGCTGGCGATGATGTCCGCCAGGGCGTTGGCCGTGTCGAGCGAGGTGAAGCACGGGATGCCGAGCTGCAGCGCGCGGCGGTGCAGGGCAATGTAATCGTCCATGGTCGCGTCCTTGAGCGCGCCGGTGTAGACGATGTAGTCGATGCAGCCGCTCTCGAGCAGGGCGAAGGCGTGGTCGCTCTCGCGGATGCCGTCCACGGTCACGACGTCGATGCCGAGGCGCGCGATGGCGGCGGCGGTCTCCTCCGTCGCGTAGAGGGCGAAGTGCAGGTCGTCGAGCTTCTTGGCCAGCGACACGATCTCGCCGAGGTCGTGCGTGTCCACGCTCACGAACACGCCGTGGCGGCCGTCCGGGTGCTGGCCGACGACCATGCCGGCCGAGGTCAGGCCCTTGAACAGCGCCTCCTGCATCGTCTTGCCGAGGCCGAGCACCTCGCCTGTGGACTTCATCTCCGGGCCGAGGTAGGCGTTGACGTCGCCGAGCTTTTCAAACGAGAACACCGGCACCTTGACCGCGTAATATGGCGGGATGGGGTGCAGGCCGGTGCCATAGCCGAGGCTAGCCAGCGGCGCGCCGAGCATGACGCGCGCCGCCACGTCCACCATCGGCACGCCCGTGACCTTGCTGATGTACGGCACGGTGCGCGAGGCGCGGGGGTTGACCTCGATGACGTAGAGCTCGTTTTCCCAGATGAGGTACTGGATGTTCACAAGGCCCTTCGTGCCGAGCGCGAGGGCGAGCTTGCGCGAGCTGTCGACGATCTTTTCCGTCATCATGTCGTTGAGGTTGTACGGCGGGTAGACGGCAATGGAGTCGCCGCTGTGCACGCCGGCGCGCTCGATGTGCTCCATGATGCCGGGGATGAGCACGTCCGCACCGTCGGAGATGACGTCCACCTCCAGCTCCGTGCCCATCATGTACTTGTCCACGAGCACGGGGTTGTCGATGCCCTGCGCGAGGATGCGCTGCATGTACGTCGTGACCTCGGCGTCGTCGTGCACGATCTTCATGTTCTGGCCGCCGATGACGTACGACGGGCGCAGCAGCACGGGGTAGCCGAGCGTCTGCGCGGCGTGCAGGGCCTCGGGCAGCGTCTGCACGCCCATGCCCTTCGGGCGCGAGATGTGGAAGCGCTCGAGCAGCGCATCAAACCGCTCGCGGTCCTCGGCGATGTCAATGCCCTCGGCCGAGGTGCCGAGGATGCGGATGCCGTGGCGGTCGAGCGTCTGCGTGAGCGCGATGGCGGTCTGGCCGCCGAAGGCGACCACGACGCCGACGGGCTGCTCCACGTCGATGATCTGCAGCACGTCCTCGGCCGTGAGCGGCTCGAAATACAGCCGGTCGGCGGTGTCGTAGTCCGTGGAGACGGTCTCGGGGTTGTTGTTGACGATGACGACGTCATAGCCCATGGCCTTGAGCGTCCACACGCAGTGGACGGACGAATAGTCAAACTCGATGCCCTGGCCGATGCGGATCGGCCCGGAGCCGAGCACCATGACGACGGGCTTGCCGCTGCGCGGGAAGGTGCGCGCCTCGCAGCGTGCGTCCGCGCTGGCATAGAAATACGGCGTCTGCGCGTCGAACTCGGCGGCGCAGGTGTCGACCATCTTGTAGCCCGCGCGGAAGGGGGGCAGCGTCTCACTGCCGGACAGGCGGCGCAGTGCCGCATCCGGATAGCCGAGGTACTTGCCGCGCTGATAAAGCTCCGGCGTCAGGCCGTTTTGGATGCTCGTCTCATAGTCCACGAGGTTTTGCAGCCGGGCCAGAAACCAGCGGTCGATGCGGGTGATGTCGTGGATCTCATCGATGGACACGCCGCTGCACAGCGCCTCAAAGACGGTGAACAGGCGGTGATCGTCGCAGTCGGCGAGCCGGTCGCGCACCGGGCGGTCGGACAGGGGCTTGGCGTGCAGCGTGTCGAGATGGATCTCGGCGCCGCGCACGGCCTTGAGCAGCGCGCTTTCAAAGTTCGTGCCGATGGCCATGACCTCGCCGGTGGCCTTCATCTGTGTGCCGAGGCGGCGGGACGCGCCGACAAACTTGTCAAACGGCCACTTGGGGAACTTCACGACGACGTAGTCCAGCGCGGGCTCAAAGCAGGCGCAGGTCTTGCCGGTGATGTCATTTTGAATTTCATCGAGCGTGTAGCCGAGGGCGATCTTCGTCGTGATCTTTGCGATCGGGTAGCCGGTCGCCTTCGACGCGAGCGCCGACGAGCGCGACACGCGGGGGTTGACCTCGATGACGGCGTATTCAAAGCTGTCGGGGTTGAGCGCGAACTGGCAGTTGCAGCCGCCGACGATGTCGAGCGCGGAGATGATGTTCAGCGCCGCGCTGCGCAGCATCTGAAACTCCTTGTCCGAGAGCGTCAGCGCCGGGGCGACGACGATGCTGTCGCCGGTGTGCACGCCGACGGGGTCGAAGTTTTCCATGCTGCACACGGCGATGACGTTGCCGACACCGTCGCGCATGGTCTCGAACTCGATCTCTTTCCAGCCGTAGATATAGCGCTCGACGAGGATCTGCGTGATCGGGGACGCGTCGAGGCCGGTCTGCGCGGCGCTCGTGAGCTCCTCCGGGCTGTAAGCCACGCCGCCGCCCGCGCCGCCGAGCGTGAACGCCGGGCGGATGATGACGGGGTAGCCGATGCTGCCGGCTACCTCCAGCGCCTCTGCCACGGTGTTTGCGATGCCGGAGGGGATGGTCGGCTCGCCGATGGCGGCCATGGTCTCCTTAAAAAGCTCGCGGTCCTCGGCCTTGTCGATGGCTTCGGCGTTCGTGCCGATGAGGCGGACGTTGTGCTGCTGCAGAAAGCCCTCCTTGTCGAGCTCCATCGCGAGCGTCAGGCCCGTCTGGCCGCCGAGACCGGCGAGGAGACTGTCGGGCTGTTCCTTTTCAATAATGCGCTTGACGGAGGTCAGCGTGAGCGGCTCGAGATAAATTTCGTCCGCGAGGGCCTTGTCGGTCATGATGGTCGCGGGGTTGGAGTTGACGAGCACGACGTTCACGCCCGCGTCGTGCAGCACGCGGCACGCCTGCGCGCCGGCATAGTCAAACTCTGCCGCCTGACCGATCACGATCGGGCCGGAGCCGATGACCATGACTTTGCGGATGCTGGAATCAATCGGCATGGTGCGCACCTCCCATCAGGTCACAGAATCGGTCAAAGAGAAAGGCCGTGTCGTGCGGGCCCGAGCACGCCTCGGGGTGAAACTGCACGGAAAAGGCCTGCAGGTCGGGGTAGTCGATGCCCTCGCACGTGCCGTCGTTGGCGTTGACGTAGCGGATGACGCCGGTTTTCACGCTCTCGGGCACGACGGCGTAGCCGTGGTTCTGGCTGGTGAGGAACGTGCGCGTGCCGCACACGTCGCGCGCCGGCTGGTTCACGCCGCGGTGGCCGTATTTGAGCTTCACGGTGCTGCCGCCCTGCGCCAGCGCCATGAGCTGGTGGCCGAGGCAGATGCCGAACATCGGGATGCGGCCGAAGAGTTTGGCGATCTCCGCGATCTGGCTGACGTTGTCCGTCGGGTCGCCGGGGCCGTTGGAGAGCATGACGCCGTCATACCCGGCGGCGAGGATGTCCTCCGCCTTGGCCGAGCAGGGCAGCACCGTCACGGCGCAGCCGCGCTTACAGAGCTCGCGCGCGATGTTGCGCTTCGCGCCGTAGTCGATGAGCGCCACGCGGTGCAGTGTGGCGCCCTCCGGCCGGAGGGTGTAGGGCTCCGGTGTCGTCACCTGCGGCACGGGGTCCGTGATGCGGTAGGCGCGCAGGGGCGCGAGATCGTCCGGCACCGTGTCGCAGATGGCGGCGTTCATGGTGCCGGCCTCGCGCAGGATGCGCGTGACGGCGCGGGTGTCGATGCCGGCGATGCCGGGGATGTGGTTTTCCTTCAAAAACGCGTCGAGCGTTTCCTCGCACCGGAAGTTTGAGGGCGTGGTGCACTGCTCGCGCACGACGTAGCCGCGCACGCAGCACTTGCCCTCAAAATCGGCCGGGATGATGCCGTAGTTGCCGATGAGCGGGAACGTCTGCAGCACGATCTGGCCGCAGTAGCTCGGGTCCGTGAGCGTCTCGATGTAGCCGTTCATGCCGGTGGTGAATACCAGCTCGCCCACCGTGTCGCACGGTGCGCCGAAAGCGAGGCCCGCAAAGACCTCGCCGTTTTCGAGTACAAGATAGCGCTTCATAGCTCGATCTCCGCAAGCGTCGCCGCCATGACAGCCTTGATGGTGTGCATGCGGTTTTCGGCCTCCTGAAACACGACCGACTGCGCGCTTTCAAACACGTCGTCCGTGACCTCCATGGCCTCGCGGCCGAAGCGCGTGCACATCTCGCTGCCGATGGCGGTCTTTTTGTCGTGATACGCCGGCAGGCAGTGCATGAAGATGGCGTTGGGGCCGGCCTTGGCCATGAGCGCCGCGTTGACCTGATACGGCGCGAGCGCGGCAATGCGCTCGGCCCAGACGCTCTCGGGCTCGCCCATGGAGACCCAGATGTCGGTATAGATCACGTTCGCGCCCTGCACGGCCGCGGCGGGGTCGGAGAGAAAGTCGAGCGTCGCGCCTGTCTGCGCCGCGATGGCCTGACACTCCGCGACGAGCTGCGCATCGGGGAAGTAGCCCTCGGGCGCGCAGGCCGTGAAGTGCATGCCCATCTTCGCGCAGCCGACCATGAGGGAGTTGCCCATGTTGAAGCGCGCGTCGCCCATGTAGACGAGGTGGATGTTCTCCAGCGAGCCGAAGTGCTCCCGGATGGTCAGGAAGTCCGCGAGGATCTGCGTCGGGTGAAACTCGTCCGTCAGCCCGTTCCAGACCGGGACGGAGGCGTACTGCGCCAGCTCCTCGACGATGCACTGGCCGAAGCCGCGGTACTCAATGCCGTCGAACATGCCCGAGAGCACACGCGCTGTATCGGCGATGCTCTCCTTCTTGCCGATCTGCGAGCCGGTGGAGTCGAGATACGTGCTGCCCATGCCCAGATCGTGCGCCGCGACCTCGAAGCTGCTGCGCGTGCGCGTGCTCGTCTTTTCAAAGATGAGCGCGACGTTTTTGCCCTCGCACAGGCGGTGCGGGATGCCGGCCTTTTTCTCGGCCTTGAGCTGGGCGGCGAGCCGGAGCAGGTAGTCGATCTGCTCGGGCGTGTAGTCGAGCAGCTTGAGAAAATCGTTGCCTTTGAGATTCATGTCGGTGTTCCTCCTTATTCTCCGGCGCAGACGTCTTTGAGCACGCTGACCGCCTGCTCGAGCTGCGCCATGGGGATGTTGAGCGCCGGCAGCAGGCGCACCTTGTTCTTCGCCGAGATGACGAGCACGCCGCGCGCCATGCAGTCATTGATGACGTCCTTGACCGGGCGCTCGGTCTCCACGCCGAGCATCAGGCCCAGACCCGTGACGCTCTTGACGCCCTTGGCGCCGGTGAGAGAGCTGACGATGAAGTCGGACTTTTCCTGCACGGACTGCAGCAGCGGGCCGTCGAGCCGGTGCAGAATGCTCAGCGCGCCGGCGCAGCAGACGGGGTTGCCGCCGAAGGTGGAGCCGTGGCTGCCGGGGGTGAACACGTCCTGCACCTTCTCGCCGAGCAGCGTTGCGCCCAGCGGCAGGCCGCCGCCGAGGCCCTTGGCCGTGGAGACGATGTCGGGTGTGATGCCGTAGTGCATGTAGCCGTAGAGCTTGCCGCTGCGGCCGTTGCCGATCTGCACCTCGTCGCAGATAAGCAGCAGGTCCTGCTCGGCGGCGAGCCGGGCCGCGCCCTTGACAAATTCCTGCGTCAGCGGGATGACGCCGCCCTCGCCCTGCACGACCTCCATCATGATGGCGGCGCACTTGTGCGCTGCCACCTGCGCCTTGAGATCGTCGAGATCGTTTGCCTCGGCGTAGGCAAAGCCCTCCGTCAGCGGCAGAAAGTCGTGGTGGAACACGTCCTGCCCGGTCGCGGCGAGCGTCGTGATCGTGCGGCCGTGGAAACTGTTTTTGAGCGTGATGATGGTGGAGTACTCCGGGCCCTTGTGGTCGGCGGCGTACTTGCGCGCGGCCTTGATGGCGCACTCGTTGGCCTCGGCGCCGGAGTTGGAGAAGAAGACTTTCTTCATGCCGGTCTTCTCGCACAGCAGCTGCGCCAGCTGCGCGTCGGGCGCGGTATAGTAGAGGTTGGAGGCGTGCTGCACGGTGCACAGCTGTTCGGTCACGGCGCGGATCCACACGGGGTCGGCGATGCCGAAGCTGTTGACGGCGATGCCCGTCGCCATGTCGATATAGACCTTGTCGTCCGCGTCCCAGACGAGCGAGCCCTTGCCGCGCGCGATCGTCACGGGGAAGCGGGCGTAGGTGTTGGCGATATAAGTACTGTCAAGTTGCGGAATGTTCATCTGTTTTTCCTCCTTGTCCGGCAACGAACATGGTGCCGATGCCTTCGTTTGTCAGCATTTCGATCAGGATGGCGTGCGGCACGCGGCCGTCGATGATAAAGACGCGGTGCACGCCCCAGCGGATGGCGTCGATGCAGCAGGTCACCTTCGGCAGCATGCCGCCGTTGATGACGCCGGACTCCATGAGCTGCAGCGCGTCCGCCGTGTGGATGACGGGGATGAGCGTGGAGGGGTCGTCCTTGTCGCGCAGGATGCCGCTGATGTCGGTCATGGCGATGAGGCTCTCGGCACCCAGCTCGCCCGCGATGCGCGCGGCCGCCGTGTCGGCGTTGATGTTGTAGACATGGCCCTGCGTGTCGCACCCGACGGTGGACACGACGGGGATGTAGCCCTTGTCGATCACGTCGAGGATGGGGCGCACGTCGACCTTCGTGATCTCGCCCACGTAGCCGAGGCGTTCGTCGCGCACGCGCGCCTGGATCATCTGCCCGTCGATGCCCGACAGGCCGATCGCCCGGCCGCCCTTGTGGCCGATGAGGTTGACGAGCGTCTTGTTGATCTTCCCGGCGAGGACCATCTGCACGACGTCGGCCGTCTCCGCGTCCGTGACGCGCAGACCGTCGACAAACTGCGTCTGCTTGCCGAGCTGTTCGAGCGTTTCCGTGATCTCGGGCCCGCCGCCGTGCACGAGCACGACCTTCACCCCGATGAGCGACAGCAGCACGATGTCGCGCATGACGGAGTCTTTGAGCTTGTCGCTGATCATGGCGTTGCCGCCGTATTTGATGACAACGATCTTGCCGCTGTATTCCTGTATGTAGGGCAGTGCGTGGACGAGTACCTTCGCGCGCTGCGGATTCGTGATGTCCATGATGGTGTTCCTCCCGGTTCAGGTGCGGTAGTCGCCGTTGATCTTCACGTAGTCATACGTCAGGTCGCAGCCCCAGGCCGTGGCGCCCTCGTCGCCGGACTTGAGGTCCACGAGGATCTCGATCTCCTTTTCGAGCAGGACCTGTTTGGCCGCCTCCTCGGAAAACGGGATGCCCGCGCCGTCGACGCACACGCGCACCGTGCCGGCCGCGGAGCGGAAGGCGACGTCGACCTTGTGCACGTCCACATCGGCACCGCTGTAGCCGATGGCGCACAGCACGCGGCCCCAGTTGGCGTCCGCGCCGAACATGGCGGCCTTGACGAGCGACGAGCAGATGATGCTCTTGGCCACGGTTTTCGCCGTCGCGTGGTCTTCAGCGCCGGTGACGCAGCACTCGAGCAGGCGCGTGGCGCCCTCGCCGTCGCCCGCGATCTGGCGGCAGAGCCAGACGGTCACGCTGTTGAGCGCGCGGCAGAAAGCCGTGAAGTCCGCGCCGGGCGCGGTGATCTCAGCATTGCCGGCGAGACCGTTTGCCAGGATGGCGACCATGTCGTTCGTGGACGTGTCGCCGTCGACGCTGACCATGTTGAAGGTGTCCTGCACGTCGCCGGAGAGGGCGGCCTGCAGCATGGCGGGGCTGACGGCGCAGTCCGTCGTGAGGAAGACGAGCATGGTCGCGAGGTTCGGGTGGATCATGCCGGAGCCTTTGGCGATGCCGCCGATGGTGCAGGTCTTGCCGCCGGCGGTGAACTGCACGGCGATCTCCTTGCGGTGCGTGTCGGTGGTCATGATGCCCTCAGCCGCCTGGTCGGAGTGGTCGCCGAGCGCGGCGGCGAGCTGCGGCAGGCCGGCGCGGATGGGCGCGAGATCGAGCGGCTGGCCGATCACGCCCGTGGACGCGACGATGACGTCCTGCGGCGCGATGTGCAGCACGGATGCTGTGAGCGCGCTCATCTCCTCGGCGACGGCGGCGCCGTCGGCGTTGCAGGTGTTGGCGTTGCCGCTGTTGCAGATCACGGCCTGTGCCTTGCCGTCAGAAAGGTGCGCCTTCGTCACGGTCAGGGGCGCGCCCTTGACGAGGTTGGATGTATAGACCGCCGCGGCGCTGGCCGGGACGGCGCTGTAGATGAGCGCGAGGTCGCGCTTGGACTGATTTCTGCGGATGCCGCAGTGGATGCCCGCGGCGGAAAAACCCTGTGCGGCGCACACGCCGCCGGTGATTTGCTTCATCATTCGTTCCTCCTTACAGATCGAGGCCGAAGCCCTTTTCCTTGCCCATGACGAGGTTCAGGCACTCGAGCGCGGCGCCGGATGCGCCCTTGCCGAGGTTGTCGAACACGGACGTGAGCAGGATGCGCTCTTCATTGCCGGAGACGGACACGACCATGCTGTCCTTGCCGGACATGGCGGCGGCGGACAGGAAGCCGTCCGCACACGAGGGGTCCTGATAGCGCACGACGGGGCCGGTATACTTTGCGGCGTAGGCGGCCCGGATGTCCTCCGCCGTCTTGCCGGGGCAGAGCTGCGAGGCGAAGAGCGCGACGCTCGTTTCCATGCCGCTGTAGAAATTCGCCACAATCGGCGCGAACACCGGCGCGTGCGTCAGGCCCGGGATCGCGCACATCTCGCGCAGGTGCTTGTGCTGCTGCGCCAGACCGTACTGCCGAGGCGCAACGTACAGGGGGTCAAGCTCGTCTGCCTCATACTCGGCGATCATCTTCTTACCGCCGCCGCTGTAGCCCGTGAGCGAATAGCACGTCAGTAGCGCGTCCGGCGGCAGGATGCCCGCCTCGACGAGCGGGTAGACCAGCACGATGAAGCCGCTGGCGTGGCAGCCGGGCACCGCGATGCGCTTGGCGGTACGGATCGCGGCCTCGCGCTCGGGCGACAGCTCCGGGAAGCCGTACGTCCAGCCGGGGGCCGTGCGGTGCGCGGTCGAGGTGTCGAGTACGACCGTGTCCGGGTTCTCGACGAGGTCCGCCGCCGTGATGGCCGCCGCGTCCGGCAGGCACAAAAACGCGATGTCCGCGCGGTTGAGCAGCTCGCGCTGGGCCTCAATATCGTGGTGCAGCTCGGGCGGCAGGGTCAGCAGGTCGATGTCCGCGCGCTGGGCCAGCCGGTCATAAATGCGCAGGCCGGCCGTGCCGGAGCTGCCGTCGATGAAAATGGTCGTTTTTTCGTTATGCATATCTCGTCCCTCACAAGCGGATAAAAATCCATTTATATGAGGCTAATATACTACTTAACGAATAAATATGCAATACGCTCGTGAAAATTCCGGTTCGATTTGTGAAAATTGAAAAAACAGGCCGGGCGGGCGAAAAATGACTTGTGCAGCATGTACATATATGTCCGCGCAAAATTGGAACATTTGCCGGACGACGGGGGTAAAAAACCGCCGCCCGGCCATTTTTGCAAATGGATAGGCGGCGGATATATGCATTAAATCTGGAATTCCCTGCTGTATTCGGCGTAATATTCATCAAAGCGGTGCGAGTGCATGGCCATGACGCTGTTGATATATTCGTGCGTGTCGAACGAGTCGGACTCGAGCTCGATCATAGCGACGGCGATGTTCGAGCAGTGGTCGGACACGCGCTCGCAGTTGGTAAGCAGGTCGTTGAATGCGAAGCCGTGGTTGAGCGTGCACTCGCCGGACTGCAGGCGGTCGATGTGGTGCAGCTTCATCTCGTCGCAGAGGTTGTCGATGAGCTCCTCGAGCGGCTCGACGCGGTAGGCCGCGGCGACGTCATTGTCGAGGAAGGCGTTGATCGTGATCTCGAGGATATGCGTCACGGCGGAGAGCATGACCTTGAGCTCGCGCGCGCCGGTGGGCGAAAAGACGATCTTCTTCGTGTAGAGCTCCTGCGCCGTCTCGCCGATGTTGAGCGAGTGGTCGCTGATGCGCTCGAGGTCGCTGATCGTATGCAGGTACTTCGACACGTCGGCCGTCTGGCGCGGCGTGAGCTCCTTGCTCGTGATCTTGATGAGGTAGGTGCCGAGCTTGTCCTCGTAGTGGTCGATGGCCTCCTCATCCTCCTGCAGGGCGGCGAACTGCTCGTCGCTGAATTTATCCAGCAGGGAGAACGCGGACAGGATATTGTCCTGCGCCTGGCGGGCCATGGAGTCGATGGCCAGGCGGCTCTGCTCGATGGCCAGCGCCGGGTGCGCGAGAAAGCGCTCCTCGAGCCGGTCGATGTCGGCGAGCGCGCCGGTGGACGCCTTGTCCGGGAACAGGATCGTGACGAGCTTTTCGAGCAGGGGGATCATCGGCGTGAGCAGCAGCACGGTCGCAAAGCGGAAGATCGTGTTGAGCAGGGCAATACTCACGGTGGTCATGGTCATGTCCAGGAACGGGAAGCGCACGGCCGCATTGACCGCATAGAACACGACGCCCCAGACGAGCGCGCCGATGATGTCGATGAGCAGGTAGACATAGGCGGTGCGCTTGCCCTTGACGCTCGCGCCGAGGGAGGACAGCAGCACCGGCACGGCCGCGCCGATGGCGATGCCGAGCGTGATGGGGAAGGCCACGGAGAACGTGATCGTGCCCGTGATGGCCAGCGCCTGCAGGATGCCGACGGCGGCTGACGCGCTCTGCAGGATGCAGGTGAACACCGTGCCGACGAGCACGCCGAGCAGCGGATTGGAAAAGCGGGTGAGCAGCTCGATGAACGCGGCGCTGTCCTTGAGCGGGGCCACGGCGCCGCTCATGGAGGACATGCCGTACATGAGCACGGCGAAGCCGAGCAGAATGTCGCCGATGTGGTGTTTGGTCAGGTCCTTGCAGAACATGCGCAGCACGATGCCGGCCACGGCGACGATGCCCGTGAGCGTCGCGGTGCTCAGCAGCGACACCCAGCCGGAGCCGCTGATGTCCGACAGGCAGAGGATCCAGCCCGTGATGCTCGTGCCGAGGATGGAGCCAAGCACGATGCCGATGGCCTGGCGCACCTGCATCATGCCGGAGTTGACGAAGCCGACGACCATGACGGACGTGGCCGAGGACGACTGGATCACGGCGGTGACGCCCGTGCCGAGCAGGACGCCCTTGAGCGGGGTACTCGTGAGTTTATACAGGATGATCTCGAGCTTGTTGCCGGCCACTTTTTTCAGCCCGTCGCCCATGAGCGTCATGCCGAACAGGAACAGGGCCACGCCGCCAAGCAGTGAGATCACATTATTGATCCCCAAAACGCTTCACGCTCCCTCTGTGATATTTTGCGCTTATCTCTCACTATATCAGAAAGCGATGCAAAGATAAATGCCGGAATTGCACTTGCACGTGACGAAATTTGACGAAAAAACCAGGCGCTTTTTGTGCAGAATATGGCCTTTTCCACAAACGAACGGCTGTTGGAATCTTGACAATGTGCCGGTCTGCGTGCTATATTCCCATTATAATAATGTGTGTATATCCGCGCGCGGCTATGCGCGCGGGGAATGGAGGCACTTATGGCGGAAGAGAAGAAAAAGATCCTGATCCACACGGCGGACGGCGACCACGTGGTCGCCGTCGGAGAGCACAAGCCGAAGCAGACCTTCGGCGCCATGCCGGTCAAGGACTATGTGGCCGCGGTGGCGGACCCGGATGGTCTGCCGCAGGCGGGCAGCGTCGGTGCAGTCGTGTCGGCGCTGGCGGCGGCGATGGGGTCGCTGGCCGTGCGCGCGCTGCGCTCGGACGATGCGTCGCTGCAGAAAACGGCAGAGGAGCTGCGCCAGATGACCGACTACATGGTCTTTCAGATCGACGAGGAGCTGCGCGCGCGCGAGCCGCTTGACCGGCGCAGGGCCGAGGAGAATATTACGCGCACCGATCTCGACAGCGCGCTGCGCGTCGCGAGCGACATTCCCAACGAGATCGTGTACATCATGTGCCGCTGCATCGAGCTCATGAAGGAGGTCGTGGACAAGGGCGACGACCTGACCGCGTGCAGCGCGCTCGCGGCCGTGCATCTGAGCATGGCGGCCATCCGCTGCATGCAGGCGGAGCTGCTGTCGTATGCCAAGATCATGGACGACGACGTGTTCGGCTACACGATCGTGCGCGAGGCCGAGCTGAACCTGGCCGACCATCAGGAGCTGGTGGACGGGCTGGTCGAAGAGCTCACGCGCCGTTTGACCCGCGCGAAAAAGTAAGCCATTGAGGCTGTCAAAAAGTATTACTTTTTGACAAAGAGGTTTGCGGCCTGACTGCAGCGCACGCGCCGTCCGCCAGAGGCGGACGGCGCGCACGTTTGCAGGCCGAGCGGTATTTTCTTCGCCGCACATGTCGCCGAAGAAAATGATTGGACTTTTTTTCGCCGCTGCGGCGGCGAAACTCTACGAGGTCCTTCGATAAGCTGAGAGGACGCCCGTCGGGCGTCCTTTTTCCGGTTGCAAAGCCGCGCCGCGTGTGCTAAGATGCACACGGAATCTATGCAATGCATTGGACAGAGTAGGAACAGCGCGTCAAGTGCGTCGGGATGGGAAGTTGTCCGGCGACGAAGGGGCCGCGCGCCCCGCGGTGCTGTTGCCGCTTCCGCTGCCACCAGGGGAAGACCCCCGCCGTGGCAACTGTCACGAAAGGAGTCTTGCAAAATGCATACGAAATGGACCGCCCGCCGCCTCGCGGCGGACGCAATGTTTGCCGCCATGGTCACGGTGCTGGGGCTGGTGTCGATCAGCACCGGCAACCTGAAGATCACCGTCGAGGCGCTGCCGGTGTTTCTCGGCGCGCTGCTGCTCGGCCCGGTCGACGGGCTGGCCATCGGCGGGGTGGGCACGCTGCTGTACCAGCTGCTGCGCTTCGGCGTGAGCGCCACGACTGCGCTCTGGATCGCACCGTATGTGCTGCTGGGGCTGTGCGTGGGCGCGGTGTCGGCGCGGCACGGGTACGCCTGCACGCCGCGGCAGCTCGCGCTGCTGGCCGTGCTCGGCGAGCTGGGCATCACGGTGCTCAACACCGGATCGCTGTATGTCGACAGCCTCATCTACGGGTACTATTCGCCGGTGTTCGTGTTCGGCACGCTGCCGCTGCGGCTGGCCATCTGCGCGGGAAAGGGCATCGTGCTCGCGCTGCTGCTGCCGACGCTGCTGCGCGTCGCGCGCCGCGCGCTGCAGCCGCGGGCCAACTGAAAATCGGAAGATGAAAAACCGCCGCTCCGACCGGAGCGACGGTTTTTTCGTGACGGCACGCACACCGGCGCTGCCTTTGAAAGCCGTCTCGTTGTGCGGAAAACACCGCGCGCCGCGCATCCCCGCGCGCCGGGAATGCCCCAAGATGCGAAAAAGGCTCGCCCAATCGGGCGAGCCTTGTTCGGTGCAATCATTGCAATTCACACAGCGCGGGTGACCTTGCCGCTGCGGAGGCAGCGGGTGCATGCGTAGACGTGCTGGGGTTTGCCGTCCACGATGGCCTTGACGCGCTTCACATTGGGTTTCCAAGTGCGGTTCGAGCGGCGGTGAGAGTGGCTCACTTTGATGCCGAAGCTCAAGCCCTTGTCGCAAAACTGACATTTTGCCATTGGTTGAAGCACCTCCTTCTCTATTGTCTGCGAGAACAGCTTTCTCATAATAGCAGAAACCCCGGCCGATTGCAAGATGATTTTCACATTTTCTGCGCATTTTCCGTCCGGCGGCCGGAAAAAATGCCTGCTGCCGCGCAAAAGCCGTTGCCAAATGCCGCCGCTTTGGGTACAATGGGAAGCGGGGGAGCAGGTGCTCCGCCCGGACGAAACAACTTCGCCGCCGCACCGGCGGCTTCACCGGAAAGGAGGCGCGCACGATGGGCGCACCGCATTATACCGTCGCGCTGCAAAAGGTCGCCGCCGAGCAGGGGCTGACCATCCTGCACGCGGCGAAAGACTACGCCACGCGCGAGATCCGCACGGCGGACGTCAACCGCCCGGGCCTGCAGCTGGCCGGGTTTTACAACTACTTTGACCCCGAGCGGCTGCAGATCATCGGCCGCGTCGAGAGCACGTATCTCGAGACGCTCACGCCCGACCAGCGGCGCGAACGCTTTGCGCAGTTCATGCGCTACAACATCATCGGCCTTGTCATCTGCCACGGCATGGACCCGTTTCCCGAGTGTCTGGAGATGGCCGAAAAGTACGACCGCAACCTCTTTCTCGTGCGCAAGGACACGTCGGAATTCATGGCCGACCTCATCGCCTCGCTCTCGGGCTATCTCGCCCCGCGGCTGACGCAGCACGGCGTGCTCGTCGAGGTGTTCGGCGAGGGCGTGCTCATCACGGGCGACAGCGGCGTCGGCAAGAGCGAGACGGCGCTCGAACTCATCAAGCGCGGCCACCGCCTCGTCGCGGACGACGCCGTGGAGATCAAGCGCATCAACCGCACGACGCTCATGGGCTCCGCGCCCGAGATGATCCGCTACTACATGGAGCTGCGCGGCATCGGCGTGATCGACGCGCGGCGCATCTACGGCGTCGGCGCCGTCAAGCCCGAGACGCGCGTGGACCTCGTCGTGCAGCTCGAGCCGTGGGAGGACGGCAAGGCCTACGACCGGCTGGGCCTGACGACGGAATACTGCGAGATCCTCAACGTGCGCGTGCCGTGCGTGACGATCCCGGTCGGGCCGGGGCGCAACCTCGCGGTCATCCTCGAGCTCGCCGCCATGAACAACCGCCAGAAGGGCATGGGTTACAACGCGGCGCAGGAGCTCGCGATCGAGCACGACCGCAGCATCGACCTCGGCATCGGGTTCTGACCCGGAAAGGAACTGGAATATGACGAATCTGGACCCCATCGTCCGCGCGCTGCGTGAGCAGCTGCCGGAGCTGGAGATTTTGGAATACGAACCGATGCGCGCGCACTGCTCGTTTCGCATCGGCGGGCCGGCGCGCGCGCTCGTGCGCCCCGCGTCCGCGGAGGAGACGGCAGCCGTCTGCCGCATCGTGAGAGACGGCGGCGCGCAGCCGCTCCTGATCGGCAACGGTACGAACCTGCTCGTCACCGACGGGGAAGTGCACCGCATCGTCGTGCAGATGGGTGATCGCATGGCGGATGTCGCGCGCACGGACGCCACGCACCTGCGCGCGGGCGCGGGCATCCCGCTCGCGCGGCTGGCGCAGGCGGCGCTGGGTTATGGGCTCGCGGGGCTGGAGTTTGCCCACGGCATCCCCGGGTCGCTGGGCGGCGCGGTGTCGATGAACGCGGGCGCTTACGGCGGCGAGATGAAAGACGTCGTGGTATCGACGCGCTATCTGGATGCGGACCTGACCCTGCGCGAGGCCGTGGGTGCAGCGCACGATTTCGGCTACCGGCACAGCGCGTTTTCCGACACGGACTGCGTCGTGCTCGGCAGCATGCTCGCGCTCACGCCGGGCGACCCGGAGAAGATCCGGGCGCACATGACGGAGCTGAGCGAGCGCCGCCGCAGCCGCCAGCCGCTCGACCTGCCGAGCGCTGGCAGCACGTTCAAGCGCCCCGCGGGGGGCTATGCCGCTGCGCTCATCGATCAGGCGGGCCTCAAGGGCTATGCCGTCGGCGGCGCGCAGGTGAGCGAGAAACACGCGGGCTTCGTCGTCAACCGCGGCGGGGCCACGTTTGACGATGTGCTGCGGCTCATGGATCACATCCGCAGCGAGGTACTGCGCACGTCCGGCGTGGAACTGGAGCCGGAAGTGAAGATCATCCGGGGGTGACGGGATGGAATTTCTGATCGTATCGGGCCTGTCCGGCGGCGGCAAGAGCCGCGCGGCCGACGTGCTGGAGGATCTGGACTTTTACTGCGTGGACAACATGCCCACGGCGCTGCTGACGAAGTTTGCCGAGCTCTGCCTTGCCACGCGCGGCCGGTATGAAAAGGTCGCGCTCGTGACGGACATCCGCAGCCAGGAGAGCTTTTCCGAGCTCTTTGCCGCGCTCGGGGAGCTCGCGAACATGGGCGTGGACTACCGCATTCTGTTCGTCGAGGCGTCGGAGAGCGCCATCGTGCGCCGCTACAAGGAGTCGCGCCGGCCGCACCCGCTGCAGGCTGAGAGCCGCTGCTCCCTGCCCGAGGCCGTGCGCCGCGAGAGCGAGCTGCTCGCCCCCGTGCGCGAGCGCGCGGACTATGTCATCAACACCACGGGCCTCACGCTCGCCATGCTGCAAAAGCGCATCTGCGAGTACTTTGCCGACGGCGGCACCCGGCGTGACATTCTCATCAACGTCGTGTCCTTCGGCTTCAAGTACGGCATCCCGATCGACGCCGACCTCGTGTTCGATGTGCGCTTTCTGCCGAACCCGTTTTACGTTGAAAAGCTCCGCCCCATGAGCGGCATGGACGCCGAGGTGCAGGAATACGTCCTGCGCAGTGACGTGGCGAAAAATTTTCTCGGCAAGCTCACCGACATGGTCGACTTTCTTCTGCCGCAGTACGCCGCCGAGGGGCGCTATGCGCTGACCATCGGCATCGGCTGCACCGGCGGGCAGCACCGCAGCGTGGCCGTGGCCAAGGCGCTGACGGATTACCTCGCCGCGCGCGACGCCAACGTCCGCCTGCGCAACCGGGACTTTCCCAAGACGACCTGACGGAGGCGCGCCATGTCCTTTGCATCCGATGTGAAAAACGAGCTGTGCCGCGTGCCGCTCGGCCGCCACTGCTGCGCCGTGGCCGAGGCCTACGGCGTGCTGCTGTACTGCCACACGTTCACGACGCGGGAGATCCGCATCGTCACGGCGTGCGACGCCTTCGCCGAGCGGCTGCCGAAGCTGTTTCGCCGCGCGTTCGGCGCGCACTTTGCCCTCCCGGCCGGGGAAAAGACCGGCGGCCGCCATGTGCTGACCATCACCGACCGCGCCGCCGTCGAGACGGTGTTCGCCGCCTTCGGCGCCGACCTCTCGCGCACGGTCGCGCACCACATCAACCTCGCCGTGCTCGAAAACGACTGCTGTAAGGCGTCGTTTCTGCGCGGGGCGTTTCTCGCGGGCGGCAGCGTCACGGACCCGAGCAAGAACTACCACCTCGAGCTCATCACGGCGCACGCGAGCGTCAGCCGCGAGACGGCCGCCCTGCTCACGGAGCTGGACTTTGCCGCGCGCAGCATCGACCGCGGCGCCAACACCGTGCTCTATTTTAAAAAGTCCGAGGCCATCGAGGACTTCCTGACCAAGATCGGCGCGCCCTGCGCCGCCATGGACATCATGTCCGCCAAGGTGGAGAAGTCCATGAACAACACCATCAACCGCAAGGTCAACTGCGACACCGCCAACGCCGACAAGGTCGTCGCCGCGGCGCAGGAGCAGATCGACGCCATCCGCCGCATCGAGCGCGACTACGGGCTCGACGTGCTGCCGGAAAAGCTGCAGAGCGCGGCGCTGCTGCGCATTGCCAATCCCGAGGCCAGCCTTGCCGACCTCGCCACGCTCTCGTATCCGCCGGTGACGAAGAGCTGTTTGAACTACCGGCTGAAAAAACTCATGGAATTTCACATGGACGACTGAAAGGAACGCACGATGGGGTTTGCACACCTGCACGTACATAGTGAATACAGCCTGCTCGACGGCGCGTGCCGCATCGGGCCGCTCATCGAGCGCGCCAAGGAGCTGGGCCAGACCGCGCTGGCGATCACCGACCACGGTGTCATGTACGGCGCGGTCGCTTTTTACAAGGCGGCGGTCGCTGCCGGCATCCGGCCGATCATCGGCTGCGAGGTCTATGTCGCCCCGCGCGGCATGACCGACCGCGTCCACGGCGTGGACGATGCCTACACGCACCTGATCCTGCTCTGCCGGGACGAGACGGGCTACCACAACCTGTGCTATCTCGTGTCGGCCGCGTTCGAGCGCGGGTTTTACGGCAAGCCGCGCATCGACTGGCCGCTGCTGCACAAGCATGCCGAGGGGCTCATCTGCCTGAGCGGCTGCGTCGCGGGCGACATTCCGCGCGCGATTTTGCGCGGGGACTATGATGCTGCCAAGGCGCGCGCCGAGGAGCTGCAGGAGCTGTTCGGCGAGGGGAACTTCTACCTCGAGCTGCAAAACCACCACATGACCGACGAGGCGCGCGTGCGCGCGGCGCTGCTGCGCATCCACCGCGAGACGGGCATCCCCCTCGCGGCGACGAACGACGTACACTATATTAAAAAACAGGACGCCTACGATCAGGACGTGCTGCTGTGCATCCAGACCGGGCAGACGCTCGACAGTCCGGATCGTCTGCGCTTCCCGAACGACGAGTTTTACCTCAAGAGCGAGGCCGAGATGCGCGCACTCTTTGACGAATACCCCGACGCGGTGGAAAACACGCAGCGCATCGCAGACCGGTGCCAATTTGACTTCACGTTCGGCCACTACCACCTGCCGCGTTTCCTGCTGCCGGAGGGGGAGACGGACGCGGACGCCTATCTCACGAAGCTGTGCGCGCGCGGCTTTGCCAAACGCTATGGCGACCGGCCGGAGGTGCGAAAGCGGCTGGACTATGAGCTCAACATGATCCGGCGCATGGGCTTTGTGGACTACTTCCTCATTGTGAGCGATTTCATCGGCTACGCCAAGGGCCAGCACATCCCCGTCGGGCCCGGGCGCGGCAGCGCCGCCGGGAGCGTCGTGTCCTACTGCCTCGGCATCACGGACGTCGACCCCGTGCAGTATAACCTCTACTTTGAGCGTTTTCTCAATCCCGAGCGCGTGAGCATGCCGGATATCGACGTGGACTTCTGCGTGCAGCGGCGCGGGGAAGTGATCGACTACGTCATCCGCAAATACGGCGCCGACCACGTGGCGCAGATCGTCACGTTCGGCACCATGGCCGCGCGCGCGGCCATCCGCGACGTCGGCAGGGTCATGAACATGACCTACGCCGAGGTGGACGCCGTGGCCAAGGCCATTCCCGGCGGCATCAACACCACGCTCGACGAGGCGCTGCAGCAGTCACAGACGCTGCGCGCCATGTACGACGGGGACGACCGGCTGCACCAGCTCATCGACACGGCCCGCGCCATCGAGGGCATGCCGCGCCACGCGTCCACGCACGCGGCGGGCGTGGTCATCACGGAGCAGCCGGTGTACGCCTACGTGCCGCTGGCCAGCAACGACGGCGCGCTCGTGTGCCAGTTCCAGATGACGACGCTCGAGGAGCTGGGGCTGCTGAAGATGGACTTTCTCGGTCTGCGCAACCTCACCGTGCTCGAGGACGCGGCACGGCAGGTGCGCCGCCGCGAGCCGGGGTTTCAGGTCGAGCGCATCCCGCTCGATGACAAGAAAACGTTTGATATGCTCGCCGCCGGGCGCACTGTCGGCGTGTTCCAGCTCGAGAGCGCGGGCATCACGGCCGTGTGCATGGGGCTGCGCCCGCGCAGCATCGAGGACATCACCGCCGTCATCGCGCTCTACCGCCCCGGGCCGATGGAGAGCATCCCGCGGTTTCTCGCCTGCTCGGCGCACCCGGAGCGCATCACCTACAAGCACCCCCTGCTCGAGCCGATCCTCGCCGTGACCTATGGCTGCATCGTCTATCAGGAGCAGGTCATCGAGATCTTCCGGCAGCTGGCCGGATTCTCGCTCGGACAGGCGGACATGATCCGCCGCGCCATGTCGAAGAAGAAAGAGGCCGTCATCACGGCCGAGCGCGCTGCCTTCGTGCACGGCGACCCGGAGCGGAACATCCCCGGCGCGGTGGCCAGAGGCGTGCCGGAGCAGACGGCAAACGATATCTACGACGAGATCCTCGCCTTCGCGAGCTACGCCTTCAACAAGGCGCACGCCGTGTCCTACGCCATCGTGTCCTACCGCACGGCGTACATGAAGCGCAACTACCCGCACGAATACATGGCGGCGCTGCTGACCTCCGTGCTCGACAACACGCCGAAGGTCACGGAGTACATCGCCGAGTGCCGCGAGCTGGGCATCCGCCTGCTGCCGCCGGACATCAACGCGTCCGACGCCGACTTCACCGTCGAGGGGGGCGACCTGCGCTTCGGCCTCGTGGCCATCAAGGGCGTGGGGCGCGGGCTCATCCAGGCACTCATGCGCGAGCGGGAGATCGGCGGGCCGTTCACGGCGTTTGACGAGTTCTGCCGCCGCATGAACGGGCACGACCTCAACCGCCGCGCCGTCGAGAGCCTCATCCGCGCCGGCTGCTTCGACCGCATGGGATACAAGCGAAAGGCGCTTATGCAGTCGGTCGACCGCGTGCTCAATGGCGCCGCGAGCGAGAGCCGCATGAACCTCACCGGCCAGATGAACCTCTTCAGCGCGCCGGACGACGGGGGAGCGCCCGCCGACACGACGCAGCTCGTGCTGCCGGACGTGGAGGAGTTCACGCGCGCGGAGCGCATGGCTATGGAGCGCGAGACGACGGGACTCTACCTCACCGGCCACCCGATGGACGACTACCGCGCGCTCGCGCAGCAGGCCAAGGCCGCGCCCATGGGCGATATTCTCGCGAGCTTCCATGCCCCGGCCGCGGCCACGCACCGCTACCGCGACGGGCAGCGCGTCGTGCTCGCCGGTATCTGCACTGCCAGCCGCGAGCGCGCCACGCGCAAGAACACGCGCATGGCCTACCTCCAGCTTGAGGACGACGGCGGCAGCATGGAGGTGCTCGTGTTTTCGCCCGCGCTCGACGCCTGCCGCGACCTGCTGGCGCAGGAAAACCCTGCGCTGTTCGTGGCCGGGCGCATCTCGACGCGGGACGAATCCGACCCCCAGCTCGTGGCGGACAAGGTCCTGCCGCTGACGGAGCAGGGGCTCGAGACCCTGCGCACGCCGCAGCGGCGCGACCCGCCGCCCCGGCCCGAGCCGCCGAAGCGGCACCGTCTCTGGGTGCGCCTGCCGGATAAGAACCACCCGGCCGTGAAGCGCATCGAGCTGATCCTGAAAATGTTCCCCGGCGACGAGCAGCTCGTGCTCGTGTTTGAGGACACGGGCCGCCGCGCCGCGGCCCGCTGCGTCGTGCACCCTGCGCTCGTCGAGGAGCTGCGCGAGCTGGCGGGGCCTGGCAACGTCGCCGTCACGGAGGAGAAAACCCGTTGACGCGCTGGGCATTTTATGGTATCATGAACGTTAATTTATCTCCCGTCCGGATAGGCACCGGCCGGGGGAGATATTCAGGAGTGTGATGATCCGCAATGGACGCTGGCCCTAAGCAGGATTTATGGAATCTTTTGCCTGTTGTCATCGTGCTGCTCCTTGGCGCGGCCTATTTTGCCGTCATGGAGACAGCATTCGCATCCGCGAGCCGCATCCGGCTCAAAGCCGCCGCTGATCACGGCAACCGCCGCGCCGAGCAGGCGATGTATGTGCTCGACCACTTCGATCAGGCAATCACGACGCTGCTGATCGGTACGAACATTCTGCACCTGACGATCGCGACGCTCGTGACCGTGGCCGTGCAGCGGCAGTGGGGCATGTGGGCCGTCACCGCCGGCACGCTGATCACGACCGTGGTCGTGTTCTTCGCCGGGGAGATGCTGCCCAAGAGCATCGCCAAGAAATACGCCGAGCGGCTGGCCATGCGCACGGCGCGTTCGCTGCGGTTTTTCATGGTGCTCTTTCAGCCCCTGTCCGCGCTGCTCACCGCCTTCGGTAACGCCGTCGCCCGCCGCGTACAGAGCGAGCCCGCCGTGACCGTGACGGAGGATGAGCTGGCCGACATTATTGAAAACATGACCGACGACGGGGAGCTGACCGCCGAGCGCGGCGAGCTTATGAGCTCCGCCCTGTCGTTTGCCGAGGTGCCGGTCGAGAGCGTCATCACGGCGCGCGTGGACGTTGCCGCCGTGGACGTCGACGATCCGCCGGAGGACATCCTCGCCTACGTGCGCGAGCAGCGCCACAGCCGCCTGCCCGTGTACGCCGACAGCATCGACAATGTCATCGGCATCCTGCAGATCCGCAAATACATCAAGGCCTGCATCAAAAACGGCGGCAAGGCCGTGGACGTCCGGCCCCTGCTCGACGAGCCCATGTTCGTGCACCAGAGCACCCTCATCGCCGAGGTGCTGCCCGAGCTCAGCCGCCGCAAGGCCAACCTCGCCATCGTCACCGATAACTACGGCGGCACCCTCGGCATCGTGACCGTGGAGGACATCGTCGAGGAGCTCGTCGGCGAGATCTGGGACGAGGACGACGTGGTCGAGGAATCGTTCGTGCCGCTCGGCGGCGGCCGCTACGAGGTCGATGCCGAGATGACCGTCGGCGAGGTGTTCGACCGGCTCGACTACACCGACCCCGAGGACGACGAGGAACTGCAGTATAAGCTGCTCGGCGAGTGGACGTATGAGCAGTTTTCCTACATCCCGCGCGAGCGGGAGGGCTTCCGCTATCACCGGCTCGACGTGCGCATTGCCGACATGAAGCAAAAGCGCATCGTCAAGCTCATTGTGCGCCTGCTGCCCGAGGAGACTGAGGCAGATGCGCCCGCGGACGCCGCCCCGGAGAAAGGGGGCGAGACGGCATGAGCATCGTGTGGTATTTTGTTGCGCTCGTCGTGCTCATCGCGCTGTCCGCGTTCTTCTCCGCGTCGGAGATGTCGTATTCGTCGGCCAACCGGCTCCGGCTCGAAAACGCCGCCGAGGACGGCAGCCGCCGCGCCAAGACCGCCGTCGGCATCCTCGACCACTTCGACCGCACCCTCAGCGCCATCCTCATCGGCAACAACCTCGTCAACATCGCGGCGTCGTCGCTCGGCTCCGTGATCGTCATCCTGCTCGCGGGCGAGCAGTGGACGTGGGTGTCCACCGTCGTGCTGACGCTGCTGGTCATCATCTTCGGCGAGACGATGCCGAAGATCGTCGCCAAGCAGAACGCCAACGGCATCGCTCTGCGCAACGCGTATGTCATCCGCGCGCTGTCGGTCATTCTGTACCCCGTTATCTGGCTCGTCGTCGGGCTCGTGCACCTCATCACGCGCCCCCTGCGCGGCGACACTGGCGACGGTGACCCCGAGGAGGCCGCCTCGCAGGAGCTGCAGTCGATCATCGAGACGGCCGAGGACGAGGACGTGCTCGACGAGGACCGCAGCGAGCTGCTGCGCTCCGCGCTCGACTTTTCCGACATCAGCGCGAGCGAGGCCATGACCGCCCGCGTGGACATGGTCGCCATCGACATCGACGACGACTGGGACGATATCGTGCGCATCATCGACGATTCGTCGTATTCCCGTCTGCCGGTCTATTCCGGCAGCGTGGATAATATCATCGGTTTTCTGTATCTCAACCGCTTTTTCAAGGCCATGATGGACGGCCGGCCGGACGACCTGCGCGCGCAGCTCATCCCGCCGTGCTTTGTCTACAAGACCACGCGCCTGCCCGACGTGCTGGCAAAGCTCCGCCGCGAGCAGAAGCACCTCGCCATCGTCACGGACGAGTTCGGCGGCACGCTCGGCGTCATCACGATGGAGGACGTGCTCGAGGAGCTCGTCGGCGACATCTGGGACGAGAAGGACGTGGTGGAAAAAGAGGTCGTCGCGCGGCCCGACGGCGGCTATGAGCTCGACGGCGCCATGACGCTCTCGGACTTTCTCGAGCTGCTCGACTGGAACGAGGACGCCCTCGACGACGCCGACAGCACCACCGTCGGCGGCTGGACGCTCGAGCGCTTCGGCACGTTCCCGAAGGTGGGCGACAGCTTCCGGTACGAAAACCTCACCGTCACGGTCCTCGCCATGGACGGCCGCCGCGTCGAGCGCGTGCTCGTGCGGCCCGACCCGCCCGAGGACAAGGACGAATAACGCGTTCCGGCAAGGAAAATCCGGCCTGTGCAATTTTTGCACGGGCCGGATTTTTGCTTTCCTGTGTGAGGCATCTTGTGCCCGAGGTGGGAAAATTTGTCCAAACGGCGCAAGATGTGGCGGTTTGTATCAGAAATCCGTTAGTGTGTGAAAGTTTTTGCACAGAAACGGATGGAAAGTTTCATTTTTGGCTTGATATTTGCGCCTGAGACAGGTATAATGAACGCATATTGAATCTTTTCAAGAGGAAAATTTCAAAAAGGAGAGAAACGACTATGAAGTTCAACAAAATCGTGGCGCTGGCGCTCGCCCTCGTCATGGTGTTTGCGCTGTGCGCCTGCGGCGGCGGCAACACCGATACCAAGACCGACGACTCCGGTTCCGCTGCCAAGGTCGATACCAACACCGTCTCCGTCGGCGCGGTCGTCATCGCGCGCGACGACGTTCCGACCGATCAAATCTATGCGTTCGTGTCCACCATCTTCAACAACCTCGATGCCATCGCTGCTCAGCACGGCAAGGGCGCAGAGCTGAACCTCGAGGCTGCCGCATCGGTCAAGGGCGTGCCGTATCACCCCGGTGCTGCCAAGTACTTTGAGGAGAAGGGCGTCAAGGTCGACGCGGTCAAGGACGGCGCCGGCACCGGCACCGCTGCTGCGCTCAACTTCGGCACCGGCGGCGACACCGGCACGTACTATGGCTTCGGCAGTGTGCTGGCCAACTACGTTTCCACCAACTCCGACTGCAAGGTCACGGCGCTCACCTCCGGCGGCTCTCAGGCCAACGTTGAGGACCTGACCAACGGCAACGTCCAGATCGCTTTCGTGCAGAGCGACGTCATGAACTACGCCTACAACGGCCAGCGCCTGTTTGAGAGCCCGGTCACCGGCTTCTCCGTCGTTGCCCAGCTGTATCAGGAGCAGGTCCAGATCGTCACCACCAACCCTGACATTAAGACCGTTGCCGACCTCGCCGGCAAGAAGGTCTCCATCGGCGCAGCCGGCTCCGGCGTGTACTTCAATGCCATTGACGTGCTCAACGCCTACGACCTCAAGGAGTCTGACATCTCCGCCGTGTACCAGAGCTTCGGCGACAGCGCCGAGAGCCTGAAGGACGGCAAGATCGACGCCGCGTTCATCGTCGCCGGTGCGCCCACCACGGCCATCACCGACCTCGCCACCGCCGGCAGCGTCTACCTTGTCAGCCTCGACGACAGCCATGTGCAGTCCCTGCTTTCCGCTTCCCCGTACTACACCGCCGCCACCATCAAGGCCGGCACCTATTGATGCCTGACCCGGTGATGCGCCGCATCCCGTAAATGTTCGCTACGGCGTCAGTACCCCTGACGCCGTAGTTTTTCCATTCTACCCGGAACGGAGGTTTCCTCTTATATGTCTGACACCAAAAAGCCCGCAGCCGCTGCGGAAGCCGCCTCTCTGCAGGAGGATATGGACGCCGTCATGCGCAAGTATGACCGCGAATCCGCCACCCGCATCTGGGCGGGCAAACCCAAGATCGTCATTTCCGTCATCATGGCGCTGTTTTCGGTCTACTGCATCTGGTCGACCCTGTTCAGCACCGCCGCGCTTGAGGTGCGCCTGACGGCATTCCTTGGTCTGATCATCATCATGGGTTATCTGACCTACCCCGCCAGCAAGAAGCATGTGCACGCCAACCGCCTGCCGTGGTATGACATTGTCATCATGGTCATTGGCGCGGCTGCGTTTTTCTACTACTGCTTTAACTACGGTACGCTTATCAAGACGCTCACCAGCGCCGCCAAGATGACGCCGTTTCTCATCGCCGTCGGCGTGGCCGGCATCCTGACGCTAGCCGAGCTGTGCCGCCGCTGTGTCGGTGTGCCGATCCTTGTGGTCGTCGGTGCGCTGCTCGTGTACACGTTCGTGAGTATGCTCAAGGGCGGCCAGACGTTTGATCAGGTGCTCGGCCGCGTGATCTACACGCTCTTTTTCGGCACATCCGGCGTGCTGAGCACGCCCATACAGGTGTGCGCGAAGTTCATTGCCGTGTTTATCATCTTTGGCGCGTTTCTGGAGCGCACCGGCATCTCGAGCTTCTTCATTGATCTCGCCAATGCCATCGCCGGCTGGACCTCCGGCGGCCCGGCCAAGGTCGCGGTCATCTCGTCCGCACTGTGCGGCATGGTGTCCGGCTCTTCCGTCGGCAACACCGTTACCACGGGCTCGGTCACGATCCCGATGATGAAACGTACCGGCTACAAGCCCGAATTCGCCGGCGCGGTCGAGGCGGCGGCCTCGACCGGCGGTCAGATCATGCCGCCCATCATGGGCGCGGCCGCGTTCCTCATGGCCGAATATATGAATGTCACCTACGGTCAGGTCACCCTCTGGGCCATCCTGCCTGCCGTGCTGTACTTCGGCGGTATCTTCATCTCCGTGCATCTCGAGGCCAAGAAGCTCGGCCTCAAGGGCATCCCGCGTTCGGAGCTGCCACGCTTCAAGTATCTCATGCGCAACGTCTACCTGCTGCTGCCGCTTGTGTTTTTGATCTGGGTGGTCACGGCGAACATCCGCTCGCTGCAGTATGCGGCCTCCATCGCTATCCTCATCTCCATCGCCGTGAGCCTGGCCGGCACGATCCGCGACGCCTCGGCCGAGGTCCGGGAGACGAAGACCGGCAGCGTTGCCGGCATCACCGCCAAAAAGACCGGCCTGATGATCCTCGAATCGCTCGAGGCCGGCGGCAAGGGCAGCATCACGGTCGCCGTGGCCTGCTCCATGGCCGGCATGATCGCGGGCTGCATCACCGTCACGGGCCTGGCGTCCAAGCTCATCAGCGGCGTCGTTGCACTGAGCAGCAAGATCCCGAACCCGACGCTCTCGCTGCTGCTGGCGCTGTTTTTGACCATGCTCTGCTGCATCGTGCTCGGCATGGGCGTGCCTACGACCGCGAACTACTGCATCATGGCCTCTACCTGCGCGCCGATCCTCATCACGCTCGGCATTCCGAAGATCGCGGCGCACTTCTTCGTGTTCTATTTCGGCATCGTTGCCGATATCACCCCGCCGGTCGCGCTGGCTGCCTATGCCGGTTCCGCCATCGCAAAATCCGATCCGATGAAAACAGGTGTCAATGCCACGAAGCTCGCCATCGCGGCGTTCATCGTGCCGTACATCTTCGCGATGAACCCCTCCATGCTGCTCATGGATCAGGGTGTGCTCGCCGCCATCCAGGTCATCATCACGTCCTGCCTCGGCATCTTCGGCATCGCCGCCGCGCTCGAGGGCTATATCGTCACGCGCGCGCCCTGGTGGCAGCGTATCCTGCTCGCCGCCGGCGGCCTGTGCCTGATCGACCCCAGCCTTATGACTGACATTGTCGGTGTTGCGGCGATCGTGATCGTCGTTGTGCTGCAGATCGTCATGCGCAAGCGCAGCAAGCCTGTTGCAGCGTAAAAAAACCGGAACCTTTCGCACGGATGCACGTCAGACCATCTGGCGTGCATCTTTTTGCGCGCTGCGCGCTGTCCGGCCGGGGACTTTACACCCGCGAGCCGGAGGCGTATAATATGCCCGTGCAAAGATTCGGAAAGGAGCGATCTGCATGAAACGGAGCATTCTGGCGCTCGTACTGGCGCTGGCAATGGCGCTTGCGCTGGCCGCCTGCGGCCGCGGGGACGAGACTGCCGCGTCCGCCCAGCCGACGGCCGATACGGCAAAAAAGGCGGAGAACATCACCCTCTGCCCGACGTATGATAACGGCAAGGGCGGCTATTTTTCCGTCACGCTGCCGGCCAGCTGGGGCGACAATTACCTGACCGAGTGCGGCCCGAACGACGGCGGCTATTACGTCGGCTTTTACGAAAAGACCGACCACGACAACGGTCTGGGCGGCTTCCTGTTCATGCTTGAGGTTTTTCCCACCGATTATGACTATACCGAGCTGCCGGAGTATCAGGCAATCTGCGGCCTGACCGTCGACGGCGCAAACTACAACCTCATTGCCGAGCTGCCGACGGATGTGCAGTTCGCCAACGAGAACGCCGACCTCTACCGCAGCATGTCCAACGACTTTTCGACCATCCTCAAGAGTCTGACCTTCTCCAAGGGCGTCACGCGCACGGAGGTCACCGCGCCTGCGCCCTCGGCGGGCAGCGGCTCGTGAAAATGACATGCGTGCAAAAGCACCGTCTCCCATTCGGGAGACGGTGCTTTGCTTTCCGGCGCAGAACGTATCCGCCCAGTCGAGGAGCTTCGGCGGGTTCTTGACCGGGTTTCGGTTCAGGTAGTCAACTGGCCCGTTTTGTCTATATCTTGGCTCTATCTTAGCACGCATTTTTTGCCGGAAAACGGCCAAAATGTGTCATGCGGGAGGTTTGGATGCAGACTGTGACAAGCGTCACAAAACGGCGGTCATGCCGCCGAGCAGGATGCTGAGGTTATCCGACCAGATGTCCGAAAACTGACTAAGCGGCAGGGGATTTTCCCCGCTGCCCGCCTCGATCGTGAAGCCCGGGCGGCGGTAGTCCTGAAGGAACCAGTCCTTATACCCCGCGTGGCCGGAGGCGTAGGGCGTCTCGGCCACGTCGTAGCCGCTCACGGCGGCAAACTGCCGGGCGATGGCTTCGCTTCCCGGCACGTCATAGCCGTCGTACTGCCAGTAGATGACGCGGCCCTGCGTGTGGTACGACAGGGTGAGCAGCGGGTCGAGCGCGCGGGTGAAGCCGTACATCGCCAGGCTCTCGGGCGCGACCAGCGGCGCGGGGCCGACATAGTCGCGCGGGCCGGGGCGCGTGTAGCCCGCGGCAAATTTGATCTCGCGCGCGATGCTCCACCCCGCTGGGTACTGGAGGTTGAGGTCGATGCCGCGGATGTTTGCCTTCCAGCCCGCGGGGAACGGAATGTCGGGGTAATTGGCCGCGAGCGCTTTGGCCGCGGCGGTCGTCTCGGCATCGAGCGCGCCGGTCACGAGGTCGATGCCGTCCGGGTCCACGGCCGGGGCGAGCACGAGCGTGACCTTGGATAACAGATCGCGGATGTTCTGCCCCTCCATGTCGCCGCCGTCGCCGAGGCGGGCGCACAGCTGCTCGCAGAACGTGAGCAGCAGCGGCGTCGTGATCCACTCGTTGGCGTGGTGCGCGGCGTTGTAAAACACGAGCTTCGGCCCGCTGCCGAGCGTCAGGTACCACAGCGGCCGGCCGAGCACGCTGCGGCCGAACTCCCCGACGGCGAGCATGGGATAGCGCGCGGCCAGCCCGCGCACAATATAGCCGATGAGCGCCGAGGAATAGGGAATGTCCGTTGGTGTCACGGAAAACGGCAGCGGGATCGTCAGCGTCCGGCCGAGCGGCAGCCGCTCCGGGTCGAGGTAGGGATTGGCGAGCCGGATAGTGTCCACGCTCGTGCCGTACTGCCGCGCGAGGGCGAAAAACGTGTCGCCCGCGCGGATGGTGCGCGTGACAAAGCCGGTGTAGTACGGCAGCAGCGCGCGGTGCGTCCGCGCGCCCGCGATGCCGTCGGGCGTGAGGGCGCTGGCTGCCTGAAACGCGCGCACGGCCGCCGCTGTCTGCGCGCCGAAGATGCCGTCGAGCGCACCCGGTGTCTGCCCCGCGCGCGTCAGTCCCAGCTGCAGCAGCGACACGAGCGCGCCCCGGTCGCCCTGTTTTAATGTTTGCGTCATGAAAATGCCTCCGATGCATCGAATTACCAAAACTGGCTCCATACATCGTATGCACGCTGCCGCAGGCATTTGCGCCCCGGCAGGCAATCGAGCAAGAATGTTCCGCCGCTATTTTGCCCGAAACCCGGCATACTGATACTGCACGCGCAAAGGGGGGATTTTTTGCGGAAACAACCACATTTTTTGCGCCGATTTGCCGTCACGGCGGCGGTCACGCTCGCGCTGTGCGTGGGCGTGTCGGCGCAGGCGGCGTCGCTCGTGCCGCTCGGCCGGGCCGTCGGCATCCAGATGACGACGGCGGGCATGCTCGTGGCGGACCTTGCCGAGGTGGACACGCCCGGCGGCAAGGCCACGCCCGCCAAGGACGCGGGCCTGCTGCCCGGTGACGTGATCTGCCGCATCGACGGCCGGGACATCACGTCCTCGGCGGATTTTCTCGCCGCCATGGACGCGGCGGGCGACACGCTGTCCGTCACGGTGCTGCGCGGCGGCACGGAGGTCACGGCGACGGTCACGCCCGCCGTCACGGCCGACGGCACGCGGCAGCTCGGCCTCTGGCTGCGCGACGGGGTGACGGGCGTCGGTACGCTCACGTACTACGACCCGGCCACGGGGCGCTACGGCGCGCTCGGCCACGGCATCTCGGACGAGACGAGCGGCGTGCTCATGCCGCTGCGGGACGGCAGCGTGCTCTCGGCCGTCATCGCGGACGCGCGCCCCGGCGGCCACGGCACAGCCGGCGAGCTCGTCGGCAGCTTCGACCCCGGCAATCGCATCGGCGGCATCGAGCGCAACTGCATCTTCGGTATTTTCGGCACGCTGGACGCGCCGCCGGACGGAGACGCGGTCGAGACGGCATCGGCCGACGCAGTGAAAACCGGCAGCGCGACCATCCTGTCCACGGTCGCGGGCGAGGACGTGCGGGAGTATGCGGTGGACATCAGCCGGGTGTATCATGACGGCGGGTGCACGCGCTTTCTCATCACCGTCACGGACCCGGACCTGCTGACCGCGACCGGCGGCATCGTGCAGGGCATGAGCGGCAGCCCCATTCTGCAGGACGGCAGGCTCATCGGCGCGGTGACGCACGTGCTGCTTGCCGACCCCGCCAAGGGCTACGGCGTGAGCATCGACGACATGCTCGCAGCCTCGGCGGCGCAGGACAAGGCAGCGTAAGACAGCAAACACACGAAAGCGGAAATTCGGGAGCGCGGAAAAATCAGACTTTGGGCGGGCGCGCCGGGCAGATGCCCGGCGCGCTTTGCTGTGCAGAGCACAGCAAAGCGAAATTTTATCCGAAGCGGGCCTTGCCCTGCGGGTGCCCCCGCTGCTCAAAAGCCGGGGGAGAAGCCGGGGCTTTTTCCGCCTGGAAGAAGGTTTTTTCAACCCTTTCCTGCGCAGCAAAAAAGCAGCCCGGCAGGTTCCTGCCGGGCTGCTCCATCCTTTTGGGGCGTTGGGCCGCCCCGGTTCTCCCCCCCTGCTGCACAAGCAATGTACGCAGCAGCACCGGCGCTCGGCCGGATGATCCGGCGGCGGGCATCCAAACCGCCGCCGGGTGATGACAAAATCTCAGTCGAACTTCGGCTGCTTGAGATAATCCGTGTACTCGCGCAGGAACTTCTTCTCCTCCGGCTTGAGATCCAGGCCGATCGTGCCGCCCGGATTCATGTTGTAGTCGGGGTCAAAGTAGTCCTTGAGCACGCGGAACACGCCGTACTCCTTCTCGCCGATGTAGCCCTCGAGCCAGGGCGCGAACATCTTGCCGATGCCGTGGTGGTGGCTCACGGCCGCGCCGGAGCGCTGGATCGCGTCGAGGATCGTGGTGTGGTAGGCCTTGAAGGCGCCCTCATCCTGCATGCGGGTGAGGAAGATGAAATACAGGTTCGCGCCCTGCGGATAACAGTGCGACATGTGCGTCGTGACGACGGTGTTCGGCAGCGCGTGGCAGATCTTGCGCACGTCGGCGTGCACCTGCTCCATGTTCGACCAGTTGACCGTGCACTCGAGCGTGTCGGTCGTGATGCCGAAGTCCATGAGCGTGTCGCGCAGGTAGGGGTCGTTGAAGCGGCCCTTTTCCCAGCTGCGGGTGACGTAGCCGGTCAGCGGCATGCCGCCGTGTTTGAGCGCAATTTTCGCGATGTTGCGCGCGACGTTGCGGCTGTAGCCCTTCTCGCCGTCGGTAAAGCCGAGGAAGAGGCAGCGCTCCATGTCCTTGTAGCCGAACTTATCGAGCAGCGGCTGCAGCGGCGTCTCATCGACGTTGTAGAGCTTGAGCATGAGGTTGGTCTCCTCCGGGTCGGACAGGCGGAACACGGACGAGTAGCCGCACTCGCACTGCATCATCTCGCGGGCGGCCTTCATGGCCGCGTCCCACGTCTTGAAGATGTAGGAGAAGCGCTTGCGGTTCTGCGGCATCCAGCGGAAGATGCGCAGCGTGACCTCCGTCAGCACGCCGAACGTGCCCTCGGAGCCCATCATGATCTGGTTCAGGTTCGGACCGGTGGCCTCGCGGGAGTAGTGGCTGGTCTGGATGGTGCCGATGGGCGTGGCGTACTTCTGGCTGAGCACGATGTCGGCAATGGTGCCGTAATACGTGCTGTTCTGGCCCGCGCCGCGCGTGACCGTCCAGCCGCCGACGCTCGAATACTCGAACGACTGCGGGAAGTGGCCGCAGGTGTACTGCCGCTTGGCGCCGAAGAGCTCCGGCGCGCTCTGGAGCGTCTTTTCCAGATCCGGGCCGGACATGCCGGCCTGCACGGTGATGGTCTGGTCGATCTCGTTGAAGCTGATGACCTTGTTGAAGTTGCGGCGCATATCCAGCGAGATGCCGCCCTTGACCGGCTCGACGCCGCGGGTGACGCTGCTGCCGCCGCCGTAGACATACAGCGGGATGTGGTGCTCGGTGGAGTAGGCCACGATCTGCTCGACCTGCTCGGTCGTCTCGGGGTAAAGCACAACGTCGGGTACGCTGTCAACGCGCTTGTGGCGCAGACGCAGGATATCATAGGCCGTGAAGCCGTAGGCCACGCTCAGGCGGTCGTAGTCCGTGGTGGAGACATTCTGCTCGCCGACGATCTTTTTGAGCGCCTCGATGTGCTCGGGCGCGAGCTGCACCGGGTGGTCGGAGAGATCCACGGGGTCAAAGCCGATGTCGTCGGAATACGCCTTGAAATCGTCGTCCGTCATCTGGAACGTCTCTTTCATGAGCGTGTACAGAGACTCTTTCGGATATTTGAAGAAGTTCGGGTCGCCCCAGCGGAAAATGGAGCGGTAGCTGTCCGCCGGCGCGGGGGTGAGCACCCACTTCGGCTCGAATCCTTTGTACGGTTTGTTGCTCATTGTGCAATCCTCCTCTTGACTTGGATGAGTTTCTGATAGATCGGGCGCAAGCGCGGATAGATCTTGCGGTAGGCCTGCTCGTAAATGTCGTTATATACCTCGTGATTCCGCTCGTTTGGCTGGAACGTGTCCTTGACGTGGACCATGCTTTTGGCCGCCTCGTCGAAATCGGCGAACACGCCCTTGGCCACGAACGCGACCATGGACGAGCCGATGGAGCACGCCTCGTGCGTCTGCGAGCGCACGACCGGCAGGCCGAACACGTCCGCCGCGATCTGGCAGACCACGTCGCTCTTCGCGCCGCCGCCGCCGATGCGGATCTCGTGAATGGTCAGGCCCGAGCGGTCCTCCATGATGCGCAGCGCCATGTACAGCTCCAGGCACAGGCCCTCAATGATGGCGCGGTAGAAGTGGTAGCGCGTGTGGTAGTCCGAAAAGCCGATGACCGCGCCGAGCGAGTCCGGGTGCAGGATGCCGGCCGTCCAGTACGGCTGCAGGAGCAGGCCGTCGCTGCCGGCAGGCAGGTCGCGGATGCGCTGGTCGAGCAGGGCCTCGGGCGCCATGCCTTTTTCCTTGGCATCGATGGCGTCGGCCGTGCCGAATTCCTTCACGAACCACGACAGCAGCCACAGGCCGCGGTAGATCTCGATCTCGGGATTGTAGTGGTCGTTGAGCACGCCGGGGTAGGCGGGCAGAAACTGCTGCGGCTCGACGTACTCGGTCGTGCTGAACTGGATGGTGGCCGTCGTGCCCAGCGAGATCGACGCCTTGTCGGAATCGACGACGGCAAGGCCGAGCGTCTCGCAGCCCTTGTCCGAGCCGGTCGAGATCAGCGGCAGGCCGGCGGGGATGCCGGTCAGGGCGCAGACCTCGTCCGTGATTGTGCCGATGACCGTGCCGGAGGGCACGAGGTCGCACAGCTTTTCGTTCGGCACGTCGCAGAAGCAGCGCGTGAGGCTGCCGGGCTTCATCCAGCGGCGGTTTTTGTAGTCGAACGGGATGTGGCCGATCTGGTTCGAGGCCGAGTCGATGAGGTTGCCCGTGAGCTTGTAGTTCAGGTACGTGGGCAGCATGACGTATTTGGCGGTCCTGGCCCAGATCTCTGGCTCATGGCGCATGATCCAGTTGCCGACGGAGGCGGCGTAGACCACCTTCGCCGTCGGCTCCATGCCGGCGACCTTGAAGAGCATCATGTTCTTGGCGGGCATGGCGCCGTTCGGGTCGACGGTGCGCTTGTCCAGCCAGAGAATGATGTCGCGCAGGGGCTCGTTGTTCGCGTCCAGGCACACGACCGTGTCGCGGATGACGGTGATGGTCATGGCGATCACATCCGGCAGCAGGGCGTTGCTGCGCGCGCACAGCTCGCGGCAGCATTCGCACAGGCGGTCGAAGTAGAAGTTCGGCTTCTGCTCGGCCCAGCCGGGCTCTTTCGAGAAATAGGGCTCGGCATATTTGCTCTGCACGACGTCCACGATCCGGCCGTCCGGGTCCACGAGCAGGGCGCGTGCGCTCTGTGTGCCGATGTCGCAGGTCAGCACCAGCGGTTTGCTCAAGATGATTCCCTCCTAAGATTTATTTTTGCTCTCTATATCAACAATTCATTCGGGTCTGTGCCTGAGGAGACTGCTCGTGGCGATGACGTCCACGCCGAGGCCGAGCACGTCCGGGATCACGACGTCGCCGCGGCCGATGCGCTCTGATACGGTGACGGTGCGGATCGCGTCCATGACGTCGAAGATGCGGTCCTTCGGAATGTCGGCCGACACGCGCACCGGCAGCACCGGCGCGTCCGGGAAGGCCGTGCGCACGGTCGAGCAGATGGTGCGCTTGGGCGCGGTCATCTCCGAGATGGCAAACTCCCGGCCGCGGGGGCAGGTGTTGCCGGTGACGGACCAGCCGTCGCCGTCGCGTTCGATTTTCAAGGTGCAGCCGCGCGGGCAGCCGATACAGGTGAGTTCTTTCATGCCTCTGCCACCTCGATCGTAAAGTGGACATCGCGCGCGTGGGCGATGCCGAGCTTGTCAAAGTCCAGTGTGAGCTGCTGCATCTCGGGCGGGCGCAGGAAGGGGTAGCGCCGCGACCAGACTTCCTTCCCGTCCATGGTCAGCACCACGCGGCAGGGGCCAAGCACCGCCGCGCTGCGGAAATACAGCGTGACGCCGCTGTTATCCTCCGTGCGGTCGAGCCGCTGGGGGACGAGATAGCCGAAATCGTCCGAGATCGTGAGCGCGACCTCGTCGCGCGTGTGCGCGGCAAAGTGCGCCGCGCTTTTCCCGGCAAGCTCGCCGGAGGCGGACACGTAGTCCACGAGGTCGTTGACGTGCAGCGCGTTGCCGCACGAGAAGATGCCGGGCACCTCCGTCATGAGCTGCCCGTCGCACACGGGGCCGCGGGTGTGCCCGTCGAGCGGGACGCCGAGCGACTCCGCCAGCTCGTTTTCCGGGATGAGGCCGACGGACACGATCAGCGCGTCGCAGTCGATGCGCTGCTCCGTGCCGGGGATGGGGCGCATGGTCTCGTCGACCTCCGCGACCTCCACGCCCGTGAGCCGGTCGGCGCCGAACACGCGCGTGACCGTGTGGCTCAGGTGCAGCGGAATGTTGTAGTCATGCAGGCACTGGTGGATGTTGCGCGTCAGGCCGGAGGGGATGGGCTTGGCCTCGTACACGCCGAGGACCTCTGCGCCCTCGAGCGTCAGGCGGCGGGCCATGATGAGCCCGATGTCGCCGCTGCCGAGGATGACGCAGCGCCGGGTCGGCAGCTCGCCGAGCAGGTTCGTAAAGTGCTGCGCGGTGCCGGCCGTGAACACGCCCGCCGGGCGCGTGCCGTGGATAAAGACCTGCTTTGCCGTGCGCTCGCGGCAGCCGGTGGCCAGCACGAGCGTGCGGGTGTCGTAGCGCGCGACGCCGCTGCGACTGACGGTGACGACCGCGAAGCCAGTGGGCGTTTTCTCCACACGCGTGACGAAGGTCTGCGTGTGCGCCTCGATGCCCAGCTCCTCGAGCCGGTCGATGAAGCGCTCGACATATTCGGGCCCGGCCAGCCGCTCGCCGAAGCGGGCGAGACCGAAGCCGTCGTGAATGCACTGCTTGAGCATGCCGCCCAGGCGCGCCTCGCGCTCGATGAGCAGCACGTGCGCACCGTTTTCGTGCGCGGAGATGGCGGCCGCAAGCCCGCCGGGGCCGCCGCCGATGACGATGACGTCGTACATCATGCCTGCACCTCCCCGGATTTCGTCGGGCCGAACGTGATGGGCGCGTCGGCCGAGGACTTGCGCACTGCGCTCAGCGGCACGCCGAGATACTCCGCGATGATGCGCACCACCTGCGGCGAGCAGAACCCGCCCTGGCAGCGGCCCATGCCGGGCCGCACGCGCTTTTTCACGCCGTCGACCGTCGGCACGCACACGTTCGAGCGCAGCGCGTCGAGGATCTCGCCGCGGCTGATCTCCTCGCAGCGGCAGACGATGACGCCGTAGTCGGGGTTTTTCGCGATGTATTCTGCGCGCGTCGCGTCGTCCATCTCCCGCAGGACGGGGATACCCGGGCGGTGGGGATCAAAGTCCGGATTGATGGCCACGGGGCGCTCGCGCGCGAGGATGCGCACGGCCATGTCCGCCACGTCCTCCGCGACGGCGGGCGCCGTCGTCAGGCCGGGGGACTGGATGCCCGCGACGTGGATGAGGTTGTGCGTGTGCCGGCCGCGCTCGATGATGAAGTCCTCCTCGAACGTGGGCGCGCGCACGCCGGTGAAATAGGTGATGATGTCGCGCTCGGTCAGCGCGGGCATCGTGATCTTCTGCTTGGCGAACACGTGCGCGATGCTCTCGGGATACGTCGCCGTGTTCTCTTTTTCATAGGTCTCCACCGCGTCGGGCCCGATGAGCAGGTTGTCGTGCACGGTGTGCAGGATGCCGCCGCCCTTCGAGTGCGTTTTGGACACCATGTCGTTGCCCTTCACGGACGCGATCGAGTGCATGAACGCGCCGGCCTTGCGGTCGAGGATGCTGTTCGTGCCGCGGCGGGGGTGGATGGAGAAAAAGCGGTCGTCGGCCATGCGCGCCACGTCCTCGGCAAACACGCCGGCCGCGTTGATGACGAGCGCGGGGTGCAGCGTGCCGCGGTTGGTGTGCACGGCGGTGATCTTTCCGTCCGCGACGTCCATGCCCAGCACGGCCGTGTTGAGCGCGATGCGCGCGCCGTTTTGCACGGCGTTTTCCGCGTAGGCGATCGTCAGCCCGTAGGGGCAGACGCAGCCGGAGTCCGGGTTCGAGATGGCAAAGCGGGTCTTGGGATTGAAGTTCGGCTCGCGGCGCAGCAGCTCCCTGCCGGAGATGAGCTCGGTGTCGGCGATGCCGTCATGATATTTGCGCCACATGCAGTAGCCCCACACGGCCGGGCGCAGCCAGCCGTGCTGGAAGCAGACATACTGCCCCACACGGGAAAACGGCACATTAAGCTCTTTGCAGACCTGATCGTACATGGCGTTTCCGCGGCGGATATATTTGTGCTTGACGCTGCCGCGCCCGAGGTCGATGCCCGGGTGCACCTCGCCGTCGTTGCGCCCCGAGGCGCCGAGCGCGAGGTCGCACTCCTTATCGACCACGAGAATGTCGAGCTTCTGGCGCGTGAGCTCACGCGCGATCGACACGCCCGAGATGCCGCCGCCGATGATGAGCACGTCGGGCGTCTGCCCGTCGAGCGTGTCGTCGCGCAGTGCGGGCACGCGCATGGGCGCGTCCTTGCCGCCGGTGAACGTGATGTCGTTGACGACATGGCACGTGGCGTATTTCGTTGCGGCCATCTGGCCGGCGCGCACCACGTCGTCCCAGCAGTCGAGTTCGCCGCGCAGGACGATGCAGCCATCGGCCAGCTCCGCCGTGACGCGGTCGCCGAAGGCTTTGCGCAGTTTTCGGTTCAATGCGGAGATCTTCATGAAAGACGGGCCTCCCGGAAGATGAGTCGGCCAAGCGGCCGACTGAATACCTCAAATATACCCTTTTTCGACCGGGAAGTCAAGAATGCGCCCCGGGTCAAATCTGCTGAAATTTCCCTGCCAGACTGGACAAATCGCCCAAAATCGCGTACAATAAGACACGATTTATCACATATCATCAGAAATGAGGAAAGCACAATGGCCGCTCCGCGCAACGACAATGTCAAGGAGAAGATCCTCGACGCCGCGACCGGCCTGTTGGACACGCAGACGTTTGCCGACATCTCGCTGGCCGAGATCGCCGCGGCGGCCGGCGTGTCCAAGGGGACGCTCTATTACTATTATAAAAATAAAACGGATATCCTTTTCGACCTCACCAACCGCTATCTCGACCGCCAGTGGGACGAGCTGATCGCCTGGACGGGCAACAAGGACAAGGACACGTCCGTGCACCGGCTGGTGAAGTACGTCGTCGAGCGCAACACCGCCTCCGCCGGCATGCGCCTGCATCTCATCCACGCCGCCATGCTCGGCGACGAGGCGCTGCGCGCCAAGCTCATCGACCGCTATGCCGCCTTCGAGCGGCTCATCGCCGAGAAGATCGCCGAGCGCACCGATGTTGTCTCCGCCGACTATCTCTCGCAGCTGATCCTGCTCGCATCCGACGGCATGATCGTGCAGGAAGCGCTGCGCAACGACAATTTTGACGCCGCCGCCTTCGTGCACCAGAGCGAGGCGTATCTGCGCGCCCTGCGCCCCGCCGGGCAGATCTGAGCGCCAGTTTTCAACAAATGTGTCGAAAGTCACCCTCTTGTCCGGATTTGTGAAAGAATTAGCGTGTTTGCGGTTGACACCGCACGGAACACGTGATATTTTGAAAAGGACTAGGTGGTAGAGCAAGCGCCTGCTCGTTCCGCCACGGTGCCGGGGGCACCGCAAAGGCTTTTTTCGTATGTCGAAGGCGCCGGAATGCACCCGCATCCGATGCCTTTTTACATAGCTGCAATGGGAATTATTTTGAAAGAAGGGACAATATGAAAGACCTGAAACATCTGATTTTCTTCGAAAATCTCCTGCAGGACGCGCAGAATGAGCTCGTCACGCAGGCGGTCAACGACGGGAAAATCGCCCTCGGGTACAACTGCTATTACATCCCCGAGGTTCTGCTCAATCTGCCGGGCTGCTTCTCGAGCCGTCTGCGCGCGCCGCGCTGCGAGTCCACCGACGTGGCGACCTACTACATGACCAGCCGTGTCTGCCCGTATGTCCGCTCCATCCTCGAGCGCGCCATTGAGGGTGGCTACAACTACCTCAATGCGCTCTTCGGCGCCGAGTGCTGCGCGTCCATGGAGCGTATGGAAGAGCACTTCTTCCTCATCAATCCCGTGAAGAACGATCGCTTCTTCGTCACGCAGATCGATCCCCCGCTCAAGGGCGATAAGACCAGCTATGACTACTACAAGGGTCAGCTGCAGCTCAAGGTCGTTGACCAGCTTGCCGAGCGCTACGGCGTGGACACCTCCGATGCCGCCATGCGCGCGACCATCGAGAAGTTCAACGAGCTGTGCGACGTCATCACCGAGATCGGCAACTTCCGCAAGCTGCCCAACCCGCCCATTACCGGCTATGAGTTCCATGTCATCCAGCTCGTGAGCGAGGTCTGCCCGCATGACCTGATCCTCCCGTACCTGAAGGAGACGCTCGCCGAGATCAAAAAGCGCAAGCCCGAGCCGGAGTTCCCGTTCCGTGCGCGCGTCGTGGTCGCCGGCTCCGAGATCGACGATCCCGAGTTCACGAAGCTCCTCGAGGGCTGCGGCGCGATGGTCGTGGCCGACCGCTACTGCTTCGGCAGCTTCCCGAGCCGCGAGCGCATCGAGATCCGCGACGGCGAGACCGCGTTCGACGCCATCGTCCGCCACTACCTGCACTGGAACCAGTGCGCCCGCTTCATGGAGGGTGCGAAGATCGACCAGCGCCATGCTGAGGTCAAGCGCCTTGTCGACGAGTTCCATGCCGACGGCGTGATCTACGAGAACATGAAGTTCTGCGAGTTCTGGAGCTATGAGAAGGTGCTCGCCTCCCATATCCTGACCGAGGAGATGGGCGTGCCGTGCTGCACGATCGAGAAGGAATACGCGCTCGGCTCCATCGGCCAGCTCCGTACCCGTTTCCAGGCCTTCGTTGAGAGTCTGGAAATCAAGAAAATCAATTCTTGAACAGGAGGGGAATGAAAACTATGAATTGCCCTGTTACGAAATTTATTGACTCCAAGATGCAGAGATTCGACCCCCTCTGGCAGGCTCAGAACGGTGTCGGCGGTCTCCGCAGCCGTTACTATGATAAGACCGGCGTCGCCAAGTACCGTGAGTGGCGTGGTCTGCACGACACCATGGTCGACTACCGCGCATGGCTCAAAAACGTCATGTCCATGGCTGCCATGGTCGCCTCCGCGCCGATCCCGTGCCTGAAGGGCTTCTGGGAATACCGCTGGATGGGCTCCTACCTCGGCACGTTCATGTTCATCGACCGTCTGTTTGAGGGCTACCGCGGCCCCGAGCTCGTGATCGCGCACATGAATATGCACGCCATCGTGCAGAGCCTGACCAAGAAGATCGCCCTTGTGCTGTCTCACGACCTGCGCATCGGCGGCAAGGACAGCGATAAGATCATCCCTGTGGACGAGGTCATGCCGCCGCTGTTCCTGACCGGCTTCAAAGACCTGATCCCCATCCCGCTGCAGACGCTGCCGGAGTTCATCATCTGCGATGTTGACCAGCAGCTCGAGCCGTACTACATCGACGTGGCCGAGTCCTTCGGTCTGCCGGCAGACGTCTGCTCCCGCTGCGCGGCGGAGACCGGCGTTGCCCTCAACGACGACTTCCCGCTCTTCGGCAAGGCCATGATCTCCACGAACATGCCCTGCAACGCCTCCGAGGCGACCTCCATGTTCCAGCGCCGCCGCATCGGCCTGCCTGACTTCCAGGCGACCATGGCGATGATCCACAACGAGCCGGCCGCCCACCCGTACTCCGCGCAGGTCCTGCGCGACTGCATCGAATTCGTCGAAAAGGAATACGGCGTTGAGTATGACTGGGATGCCCTGTTCAAGCGCGCCAAGCACATGAACGAGCAGAACCGTCTCGAGCTCGAGAAGTGGGATTACTTCAAGACTCCCTACTGCCCGCTGACCGGCATCAGCGAGACCCTGTACCGTCTGTATGCCTGGGCCTCCGCCAACGGCCAGGAGGACTACTTCACCAAGAACGACCGCAAGGTCATGAAGATCCTGCGCAAGTGCTACAAGAATAAGTACGTCCCGTACGGCGGCACCACGCGTCACCGTGCGTTCCTGTGGGGACCGTCCGCCGTGTACTACACCGACTTCCCGACCTGGACGCAGAACTGCTGGGGCATCAACATCGTCCTGAACATGGACTCCACCATGGGTCACAACATGATCAGCACGACCGACCCCGATCAGGCGCTCATGGATCTGGCGCTGTTCAGCGAAAAGGGCGTTATGCGTCACATGGCCGTCGGCGGCTGGGACAACGTCAACTCCGTCTGGGAGTGGGCCACGAACTTCAACTGCGACATGGTGCTCATGAACGACAACATCGCCTGCAAGGGTATGCTCGGCGTGCACGCCATGATGGAGGAGCAGGCGCGCGACCTTGGCTTCCACTTCATCTTCATCGAGCACGACCTCGAGGACTGCCGCACCGTGCCGCGCCGCGATATGCGTAAGTGCGTCAACGAGTATATGTCCATCGTGCTCAACGAGCAGCCGCTCGACCCGACGCTGGTCGACTTCGACGACTCCGCGGCGTACTAAGAAAGGCAGGTACCGACTATGAATATGAAACTCGCTGCAAAGATCATGGGCAAGGTCGGCCTTGTCGGCTTTATCGGCTTCGTTGCGACCTTCTCGATCTATATGTTCAACCTCGAGAACAAGCTCATCTACTATGTGCTGCGTCCCTTCCTGAACAAGCACTACGATTCTCAGGTGCGCGACAAGCGTATCGTCTGAGTTTTGCGCAAATCGCATAAATCGAAACCCCGCTGCTTCGGCAGCGGGGTTTTGTGACGTTACGGAATTTTTTGATTGTCTGACTGCGGCGGCTCGACCGTAGCTGCCGGTGAAGACAGGGCTTAGGCACACGCTCCACAGAGGACCGCTTCGCTGGGTCCTCTGTGGAAGAGATCGCAGCTCGCTGCAGCGCACGCATTGTACACCAAAGGCGCCCAATGCGCACGTTTGCGAGCTGAGCAGGGCGCGAAAAAGCCCGCGTGCAGTGCACGCGGGCTGATTTTCGCAAGGATCTTGTCCGATCTTACTTGATGCCGTACTTCTTGTTGAACTTATCCACACGGCCGCTGGTATCGACGAGCTTCTGCTTGCCGGTGTAGAACGGGTGGCACTTGGAGCAGATCTCGATGGAGATGTTCTGCTTCGTGGAGCGGGTCTCGTACACGGCGCCGCAGGCGCAGCGGATCGTGGTCGGCTGGTAATTCGGATGGATACCGTCTTTCATAGTCATTCACCTCATAATAGGCTGTCTTGAGCACGGGCTGGTCCGTGGTTACAAAACGCAATCTGAATTCTAGCATACCGGTGACAAAATTGCAAGCGGTTTTCGCATTTTTTTACGCGTCCGGGCCCGGAACTTCGCTGATCTGGCCGCAGCGCAGGAAATACAGCACGCGGCGGCAGACCGGCCGTCCGGTGATGCGCGCCATGGCCCCGGCGTAGGCGTGCAGCTGCGCTGCGTAGTACGCCGTGCGCGCCGGCACGCCCTCGGGGCGGATGCGGTCGGTCTTATAGTCCACGATGACGAGGCCGTCCTTCGTTTCGAACCACGCATCCACCACGCCCTGCAGCAGCACCTGCTCGTCCCCGGCGCCGGGGAAGAACGTCTCTGCCGGGCACAGGAGCGAGAAGCGAAACTCGCGCCGCAGCGTGCCCGCCGCCTCCGCCGCCGCGAGCTGCGCGCCGAGCGGCGTTTGCCCCAGCCGCAGGAGCGAGGCCGTGTCCACGGCCTGCGCCTCGCGCCCCGTGAGTTCACCGCGCGCGGTCAACGTTTCTACCTGCGCGCGGATGCCCTCCGGCGTGCGCGCGTCGGCAAAGTGCAGGTACTGCAGGATGCGGTGCGTGGCCGTGCCGCGCTCGGCGGCGGTGAGCTTGCGCGCGCGGGCTGAGAAATCCGGCCGGCGGAAGGTCTGCGTGCGCGGCGCGCCCGCCAGCAGTGGTGCGCCGGTGTCCTCGGGCGGCGTGTCCTCCGCCTCCAGCCGCTTGAGCTCCGTCGCCGTCACCTTCGACGGCAGATCGACCGCCTGCGCGTGCCCATAGCGGAACGTGAGCGCGCGCCCGAGCTGCGCCAGCAGGGCGGGGTCCGGCTCCGGCAGCGTGGGTTCGGCTTCCGCTTCCGTGCGCTCTGCCGCGGCGTCCGCCTTCAGATAGACGTAGTTCCGGCGCAGGAAGCGCTCATCCCGGTCGAGCAGCGCGCTCTGCAGCAGCCAGTGCAGCGGGCTCTGCGCAGCGCGCAGCAGTTCCGGCGCGAGGGGCACGGTGGCCGTGGCGGTCAGGGTGCTGACGGTCTTGCCGATGTCGCGCACGGTGCCCGTGATGACGAGCCGCTCCTTCGCGCGCGTCATGGCCACGTACAGCAGGCGCATCTCCTCCGAGAGCGTCTCGGTCAGCAGCTGCGCCGCGATCGCCTGCCGCGCGATGGTCGGGTATTCCACGCCGTGCTCGAGATCCGTGCACTTCGGCCCCAGACCGAGCGCCGGGTGCACGAGCACGCTTGTGCGCGCATCGGACTTGTTGAACAGGCGCGCCGTGTCGCACAAGAACACGAACGGGAACTCCAGCCCCTTGGATTTGTGGATGCTCAGGATGCGCACGCTGCGGCTCTCGCCGCCGGGGGCGGCGGGCTCCACGCCCTCGGTCTCCTGCCGCTGCATCCAGAGCAGGAAACGGTGCAGCCCGCGCGCGCCCGTCTGTTCAAACTGCTGCGCAAGATCGAGCAGGAGCAGCACATTGCGCCGCCGCAGCTCGCCGTCCGGCATCGCGCTCGTGAGCGCCATGACGGCGCGGTCGTCCACGATGTGCCACAAAAATTCGCTCAGCGGCAGCTCGATCGACAGCGCGCGGTAGCGCGCGAGCACGTCGAGAAAGTCCCGGCAGTCGTCGCGCGTCTCGGCGGCGAGCGTGACCGCGGTGTAAAAATCGTGATCGCGGTCGCACGTGCGCACGGCGGCCAGATCGTCCGCCGTCAGGCCGAACAGCGGCGAGCGCAGCGCCGCGATGAGCGGCACGTCCTGGTGCGGATTGTCCACCACTGCCAGCAGCGAGCGCAGCACCGACACCTCCTCGGACGTGTAGAACCCGCCGCTCGTCTCCGCCGACACGGGGATGCCGTGCGCCTCGAGCGCGGCGCGGTACACGGGGCCGACGCTGTTGGCATTGCGCAGCAGGATGACCGCGTCGCCATAGTGCGCGGGGCGCTCGGCGCCGTTTTCCCACACGGGCGTGCCGCCGTCGATGAGCGCGCGGATGCGCCGCGCAACGTAGTCCGCCTCCAGCGCGGCCTTTTCCGGCGTGGGCGCGTCGTCGTCCGCGTCCGGCAGCTCGAGCACGGCAAGCTCCGGCTTTTCGCCGTCGTCCGGGTAGCTCGCTCCGGCGCGCAGGCGGGCCGCGTCGTCATAGTCCAGCTCGCCGAGCGCGCGGGACATGATGTTGGAAAAGACGTGGTTGGCCCCTTCCAGCACCGCGCGGCGGGAGCGGAAATTCTCCCGCAGGAGGATGCGCCGCGGCGCACCGGGCGCAGCTGCGCGAAAATCCGCAAAGCGCGCATATTTGTCGAGGAAGATCGTGGGGTCGGCGAGGCGGAAGCGGTAGATCGACTGCTTGACGTCGCCGACGAAAAAGAGGTTATTGCCCTCGCGCGACACCGCGCGGAAGATGAGGTCCTGCACCTCCGACACGTCCTGATATTCATCGACCATGATCTCGGTATAGCGCCCCGAGAGCTGGCGCGCCAGCTCCGTCGGCGCGCCGTCGTTGTCCGTGAGCAGCTGCGCGGTCATGTGCTCGAGATCGGAGAAGTCCACAAGGCTGCGCCGCCGCTTTTCGGCGGCGTAGGCCGCGCCGAAGTCCAGCGTCAGCGCCAGCAGCGCCCGCATGGCCGGAGCGGTCGCGTGCAGGTCGGCGAGCGCCTGCGCGGAGGGGATGTTGATCTGCTTTTGCAGCGTCTGGATGGCCTTTTTCGCCGCGTCGCGCTGCGCCTTGACGCGGTCGCGCACGTCCGGGTCCGGCGGCTTGCGCGTGATGCCGAGGCGCGGGAACGGCACGCCCTGCAGCGCCGCCACGGCGGCGTCCCAGCTCCGGTTGCAGGCATACGCGAGCGCGCGCAGACCGTCGGCCGTGGCCGAAAAGCTGTCACCATAGATGTCCATAAGCCACTCCATGTCCTCGTCCGCCATGATGCCGAGCTGCGCCTCAAGCACGCCGCACCAGTGCTCCGCACTCTCGCGCATGCGCGCGAGCAGCGCCCGGCCCCACGGCGTGGCGCCGGCGTCGGTCACGCCGTCGAGCGCGAGCAGGTCCACCTGCTGCGCGGCCCACTGCCCGGGCCGCGCGTGGCACTGCATCTTGTCGTAGAGCGTGAGCACGAGCTCGCCCAGGCGCGCATCGTCGCGCCCGCCGCCGACCGTGTCAGCCAGCAGGCGGAAGGGCGCGTCGGTATCGATGTGCATATAAGCGCGCTCGAGCGTGTGTTCGAGCGCCGTCGCGCGCAGGGCGGCGCAGCGCTCGGTATCGGCGACCTGAAAGTCCGGCGCGAGGGCGAGCGCTGCGCAGTTGGCGCGCAGGAAGTCTGCGCAGAAACTGTGGATCGTGCCGATCTCGGCGCGGGCGCACAGCGCGACCTGCCGCCGCAGGCGGCGGTTTTCGGGGTCGGACGCAATGCGCGCGTAGATCCCGTCGAGGATGCGGCTGCGCAGCTCGGCCGCGGCCGCGCGCGTGTAGGTGATGACGAGGAAGCGGTCGATGTCAACAGGATTTTCCGCATCTGTGAGGTAGGCCATGAGCCGCTCGGTGAGCACGCGGGTCTTGCCGCTGCCCGCCGCCGCGGACACGAGCACGGTGCTGCCGCGCGTATCGATCGCGGCGCGCTGCTCGGGTGTGAAGTTCAGTTCAGGCATCCGGCGCGCCTCCTTTCAGGTTGCTCCAGACCTTGTCGGCCGGGAGCTTGGTGAGCACACGGTGGCAGTCGCCCCCCGCGCCGGGCGTGAAGTGGCAGACGGTCAGATAGTCGCAGTGCGTGCAGGCCGTGTCCTGCCCGGAGCGGAAGTAGGGGTCGGCTGTGATGCTGCCGCCGCGCAGCTCGTGCGCGAGGTCGAGCAGCGTCGTCTCAATGTGCCGCGCGAGCAGGCCGAGCTGCTCCGCGCTCGCGAGCGCCTCCGTTTTCCGCCGGGGTGAAACGGGCAGGTACTGCGGCGTGTCGCTGTGCTCCATGGCGTGCAGCACGGCGGCATCGTCGAGCAGCAGGCCGGAGCGGCGCACCGCGCCGGCGCGCTCTCGGGTCGCCTCCTCGGGAGAGAGCCGGCGGTCGGCCGGGATGAGCACGTCGCGCGCCGGAACGTAGAGCACGCCCGCCGGCACGATCTCGTGCCCGTAGCGCGCGGGGCCGGAGCGCTCGAGCGCGAAGAGGTACAGCAGCATCTGCAGCCCCATGCCGTACCACACGTCCGAGAGCGAGAACGCCTTGCGCCCGGTCTTGTAATCGACCACGCGCAGGTAGAGCTTGCCGTCGTGCAGCCAGCCGTCCACGCGGTCGGCCACGCCGCTCATGTTGAGCGTCACCTCGCCGTCCGAGAGCGTGATCGGCGCGATCTGCTCGGGGTCTGCGAAGTTGAGCTCAAAATCCAGCGGCACGAAGTCGCCCGCGCGCAGCTCGTGCGCCATATCGGCCACGACCTGCCGCACCTGCTGGCACAGGCGGCGGAAGAGGTAGGTGAAGCGCGCGGATTTCTCCTGAAAGTCGTTGAGTTCGTCGTGGATGTAGCGCTGTGTCCAGCGGTCGGTGAAGCGGCCGAGCTGCTCGTCCGTCACGGCGGCAAAACCGCCGGCCTCCGTCACGTCCTGCGCCGTGTGCTGCAGGACGTAGTGGAAGAACGTGCCGATCTCCGGCGGGTTGAACGCCGCCGGACGGCGGGGCCGGGCCTTGAGTCCGTACTGCAGGAAGTACGCATACCGGCAGGCGGAAAAGCGCTCGGCCTTCGACGCCGAGAGGTACAGCCGCTTGCCGTAGAGCGCGCGCACGCGCTCGGGCGAGAGACGGCCGCGGGCGGTGTGCGCCGCGCGCGTGAGCGCGTCGAGCGCGGCGGGGTCGTGCTGATCGAACCACGCGCGCGCCGCGACGGCGGCGGGGTCAGTCGCCCCGCGCAGCGTGCGCCCGGCCAGCTCCAGCGCCGGGGCCGGGGCCAGCAGACGCTGCGCGTCCGGGTTCACGGGGCGCGGCAGCGTGCCGAAGAGCTGCGAGATGCGCGTGACGAGAAACGACGGGCGTGTGGGCGTGCCATTGCCGTCAAAGAGCGGGTAAGACACCGCGAGCGTCTGGGCCGGGAGCGTCACGCACTGGTAGATGAGGTTATACTCGCGCCAGAGCGCGTCGTCCGTGCCGCCGCCGATGTCGAGCTCCAGCTCCAGCAGTTCGCGCCGCTCCTCGGGCGAGAACACGCCGTCCGGCTCGCCGGCGCGCGGCAGCCGGTCGTCCGACGCGCCGAGCACGATCAGGTGCCGGATGCCGCGGCGGCGCATGCGGTCGAGGTCGCCGGCGGTCACGCGGTCGAGCGCGACGGGGATCGTGCCGATGTCGTAGCAGGCGAGCATGCGCAAAAACAGCGTCGCGAACGTGTCGGCGTCCATCTCCGTGCCGCCGAGGATGGCGGCAAACTGCTCGAGCGCGCCGACCGTCAGCTCCCAAAGCTGGGCGTACTCGGCCGCGAGCGCGGCGCGCCCCTCGGCGCGCAGGCTTTCGGCCAGCGCATCAAGTCGCTGCGCGAGGTGCAGCCGCTCGAGAAAATCCGCCAGCGCCATGGCCTGTGCCTCCGCCGTGGCGGCGGCGCTGCTCTCGGCACCCAGCAGGCGCAGGGGCCCGGCTGCGCGCTGGCGCAGGTCGTTAATCTCGGCAAGGCGGGCGGCGGATTCGTCCGTGTCCGGCGCGCCGTAGCCGTCCGGGTGCTGCTGCCACGGGGCCGGGCGCGTCCACGCGCTGCCGCGGATGGACCAGAGCAGGACGTAGTTTTCGAGCGTGTCCGTCTCCTCCGGCGTGAGCCCGGCGAGGCCCGTGCGCAGGTAGGCCGAGACGTCCTCGGCGTCCCACCCGCCGGTCACGATGTCGTAGGCCGCGCGGATGAGCGCCACGAGCGGCTTTTGCAGCAGGTCGGTGCGGCGGGCGAAATAGAGCGGCACGCCGTAGTAGGCGCACATGCGCTCGAGTGCGGGCGCGTAGTCGGAAAAGCCGCGCACGGCGATGGCGATGTCACGCCAGCGGCAGCCGGACTGCATGAGCTGCAGCGCGCGGGCAGCCGCCCACGCGCACTCGGCCGCGAGATCGTCCGCCGTGTGGACGGTGATCGTCTGCGCGGGATCGTCAAAGTGCGCGGAGGTGTAGGAAAACAGCTGCTGCTCGAGCACGCGCAGCGGCGTGTCGGCCGCGCGGGCGGGGCAGGCTTCGACCGTGGCGGGCACGCCGCAGTCATCCGCCATGCCGAGCAGGACGCGCGCCGTGCGCTGGGCGGCGCCGAAGATCTCGCTGCCGCCGGAGAGCGCATCGAGCGTGAGGCAGACCGTCACGTCCGCGCCCGTTTCCAGCAGCGCGCGCACGACGGCCAGCTCCTGCCGTGTGTAGTCCGTGAAGCCGTCGAGGTAAAAGTGCCCCGTGCGCCCGAGCGCGCTCGCGGGGATGCGCTCGGCCAGGCGGGTCAGCCGGTCGGTGGGGTCGGCGTGTCCCTGCGCGGTCACGGCGTCATACGCCGCGAGCACGAGCGCGAGGTCGCGCAGCTTGTCGCCCAGGTAGCCGGGGCAGCGCGCGGCCGTGGCTTCCAGCGCGTCGGGTGTGACGCACGCGGTCTTGAGCTCGTCGACCGCGCCGAGGAGCGTCTGCTGCATCTGCGGCCGGCGGGCGGCCGCACCGAACAGCCGCAGCCGCGGCGCCAC